>ERZ1673693.88-NODE-88-length-125322-cov-61.185420_pt1 | contig 125322 bp, 93 predicted proteins | sample MGYA00580223_ERZ1673693 | MGnify/ENA primary metagenome ERZ1673693 (study PRJEB41218, sample SAMN15661741) | gut metagenome | host: Homo sapiens | place: Canada: London | collected 2015-08-20/2019-03-30 | study: EMG produced TPA metagenomics assembly of...
AAAGTCGGGGCTTTGTGCTAAAAAAAGAAGGTGTGCTTTTTGACACACCTTCTTTTCTTTTATACACCTTTCATCTACTTTACATCTTATTATCAGAGAAATCGGCTAATTTTGCGCCGCATTATTCAAACAATGGACAAAAGAAACTAAAAATAACAATCCTCATGAATACAAAAGAAGTTCCGGTACTGCTGCTCACCGGTTATCTGGGCAGTGGAAAGACCACACTGGTCAACCAGATTCTGGCCAACAAGCGCGGCATCAAGTTTGCCGTCATCGTCAACGACATCGGCGAAGTAAATATCGACGCCGACCTCATCCAGAAAGGCGGCGTTGTAGGCAAGAAGGACGACAGCCTGGTAGCCCTGCAAAACGGTTGCATCTGCTGTACGCTGAAGATGGACCTGGTAGAACAGATAGGCGACATACTGAAGATGCAGCGCTTCGACTACATCGTCATCGAAGCAAGCGGCATCTGCGAGCCCGAGCCTATTGCCCAGACCATCTGCTCCATACCGACGATGGGCGGCATGTATACCCGATACGGCATCTGCCGGCTGGACAGCATCGTTACCGTAGTCGACGCCCTGCGCATGCAGAGCGAGTTTGCCTGCGGCGACAACCTGACGCGCAAGCACATCGACGAGGAGGATATCGAAAACCTTATCATCCAGCAAATCGAATTCTGCAACATCATCCTGCTGAACAAGGCTTCGGAAGTGAAACCCGAAGAACTGGGACGCATCAAGCAAATCATCAAGACCCTGCAGCCGGCTGCCGAAATCATCGAATGCGACTACGGACGCATCGACCTTGACCGCATCCTCAACACCCGTATGTTCAACTTCGAACGCGTGGCTACTTCTGCCGGATGGATACGCGAGATAGAACGTCAGGCCACTCCCGAAGAAGAACGGGAAGCCCACAGCTACGGCCACCACGACCACGAGGAGCACGAGCACCATCATGATGAAGAACATGAACATCACCACGACGAGCATGAACATCATCATGACGAGGCCGACGAGCACGGACACCATCACCACCATCATCACGACCACGAAGGCGGTGAGGTGGAAGAATATGGCATCCAGACGTTTGTCTACTACCGCCGACCGGCATTCAACATCCACAAGCTCGACCAGTTCATCGCTACCCGCTGGCCCCGCAACGTCATCCGTACCAAGGGCGTGTGCTACTTCAGCCACAACCGCGACATGTCGTACCTCTTCGAACAGGCCGGCGTGCAGAAGAAGCTGACCGAAGCCGGACTGTGGTATGCCACTGCTCCCGAAGAAGACCTCATCGAACTGATGAAACAGGAACCGGGACTAATGCGCGACTGGGACGAGAAGTATGGCGACCGGATGCAGAAGCTGGTCTTCATCGGTCAGCATCTGGACAAAGAACAGCTGACGCGCGACCTGGACGCCTGTCTGGAGTAACTAACATTTTGACACTTTGTATTTCACCTGCGGCGAGAATGCGATATTTCCGGCCGCAGGTGTTTTTGTTTCCATTTTGCGAAGCGTTTTTCCGCATCCGTCTCTTCTACAACACGATAGCGAAATATTGACATTCAGAATAGAAGAAAAACAATCCGCCCGACGGAGAAAAACCATGATTTCGGCTCCGAAATACCATGTTGACGAACGCAACAAGCAATGTTGGCGAGCCAAACAAGCATTCCACGGGAGCGAAACAAGCAATCTGCGAGAGCCGAACAAGCATTCCGGAAGCAGCAGACATGCATTTTTCACCTCCAAAAGACACTATTTTCGACTATCATCTGCATATATATGCAATTCAAGGACAGTTTTCTTCCGATTCAACTTCTATTTCGAAAGTTTCAGAAAAAGACTGTGTCAGACAATACGGCTTAATCTTATCATTTTGAAAGGAGAACAAGTGAAGAAGGAATTCTTCTGTCACTCCGATTTCTCGACTTGAGAAGCCGTACAACTATCCTCTTTGCACAACGCCTCGTACACCCGCGGATGGAGGAAATAACGGATGTCGCGTCCCTCGGCAATGGCCTGCCTGATAAAGGTGGAGCTGATTTCGAAAACGGGAGCCGATGTCATCCTCACCGTCGGAGGAAGTGTCTGTGGGTCGACCGGATAGCCCGGACGCGGATATACGATGAGCGGAGTCGTGGCCAGAATACGTTCCGACTCGCGCCAGCGCGGGAACAGTAGCCAGTTGTCCGACCCAATAATCAGATGAAAGACGTGCTGAGGATACGCACGCCGAAGCTCGTCGAGCGTATGCACCGTGTACGAAGGCCGCGGCAAACGAAACTCGAAGTCGGACGCCCGAAACTTAGGATAGCCCTCGACGGCAAGCTGAACCAGCTTCAGACGCAACGAGTCGTCCATCAGTTCGTCGGCCTCTTTCAGCGGATTGCGGGGGCTGACCATAAACCATACCTGGTCCAGTCCCTCGTATTCGCAAAGGTAGTTGGCCAAAGCCAAATGTCCGATATGAACGGGATTGAAGGAGCCGCTGAAAATGCCGATGTTCATCTGTTTCACTGAGATTGAAGATTTAAACAAGGATGTCCGTCACGATGCCCTATTTCTTCCTGTCGCCACGCAAAGTGCGCCCCACCAAAAAGGCGTTATAGCCTGTGACAAGCGCCATGAGCAACATGCATACCGTCAGTTCGTAATCCGAATAACAGTAGTAGCCCACCGCCAGACCAATCAATGCAAGGCAGAGCACAATGTTGATGACCAACAGCACTTTGTTCAATTTCGTGCGTCCCGCCATCGGCAAAGGTTTGTTGCCTGTACTTCTATTCAACGACTTCATGACTGCAAAAATTTGGTGATAACTTCCAGCGCTTCGGCCTTGGCTTTCTCCAAGTCGTCATTCACAATCACCTTGTCGAACTTAGGAGCAAACGAAAGCTCGTACTGGGCCTTTGCCACACGGTCTTCGATTACTTCGGGCGTATCGGTGCCCCGTCCTACAAGGCGGCGACGAAGTTCTTCCACCGAAGGCGGTTGGATGAATACCGACAAGGCACGGTCGCCATAGAACTTCTTGATATTGCATCCGCCCACAACGTCGACGTCGAACACCACGTTCTGTCCGTCGGCCAGTTGCTTTTCGACCTGCGCTTTCAGTGTGCCGTAGAAGCGGTCGTGATAAACCTCCTCGTACTCCAGAAACTCATCGTCTGCAATACGACGGCGAAACTCTTCCGGCGTCAGGAAAAAGTATTCTACACCGTCGCGTTCGGTTCCGCGCGGCGGACGGCTGGTAGCCGATATGGAAAAAGCCAGATTCAGGTTCTGTGTCAGCAAATAATTGATGATGGTTGACTTGCCCGAACCCGAGGGGGCTGAAAAGATAATCAGTTTAGCCACAACGATTCTATTAAGAATTAAAATATTTAAGTAGTTAAATTAAGAAAGGAAGAATTCTTCCTTTCCATCACATCACGTTCAGGACCTGTTCCTTGATCTGCTCCAGTTCGTCCTTCATCTGAACGACAATCTTCTGCATCTCGGCATGGTTGGACTTACTGCCCAGCGTATTGATTTCGCGTCCCATTTCCTGAGCGATGAATCCCAGCTTCTTGCCTTGTCCACTGCCACTTTCCAGTGTGCTGATGAAGTATTTCAGGTGATTAGCCAGACGTTGTTTCTCTTCGTTGATGTCGAGCTTTTCGATGTAGTAGATAAGTTCCTGTTCCAGACGGTTCTTGTCGTAATCCACACTTAACGTCTTTTCCAGCGCCTCCGTAATGCGGTCCTTTATTTTGGCCACCCGTTCCTTCTCGTAAGGCTCTACAGTTTCGAGCAGATGAGTAATGTTAGCTATTTTCTCACGGAATTTCTTTTCGAGGGCGGCGCCTTCCTGCTTGCGGAAGTCCACCAGATGCCCGATGGCATCGCGTACGGCGGCAGCTACCACGCTCCACTCCTCGTCGGTCACCTCGACCGTCTCGTTCTTGGTCATCACGTCCGGCATGCGAAGCAAAGCTGCAAACCAGTCTTCGGGCTCGGGAATACCCGTCGCAGCCGATATTTCCTTTATCCGATTGTAGTAAGCCGTCACCAGTTCCTGATTGATGGGAGTAGCCAGTTGTTCGGCGTCTTTCTTCTCAATCCATAAGCTGAAATCCACCTTTCCGCGCTCCAGCGTCTTGGCTATTTCGTTACGGATTTCCATCTCTTTCTCTCGGTAAAGCGGGGCAATGCGTGTAGACAAATCCATTGCCTTGCTGTTAAGCGATTTTATCTCAACGTTCACTTTTTTATCGGGCAGTTCGACTGTTGCCTTGCCATAACCCGTCATTGACTGTATCATAATGCTTCTTAAGTTTTGCGCAAAATTACACGATTATTTTAAATACTGAAAATAATCATGTATTTTTGTCTGCTGATTAAAAGATTAGAAACTATGTCATGTATCTTACATATTGAGACGTCTACTTCCGCCTGCTCGGTGGCAGTCAGCGAAGACGGACAAAACGTATTTACAAAAGAAGACCTGAACGGCCCATCGCACGCCGTTTCATTGGGAGTATTTGTCGAAGAAGCCCTGTCGTTTGCCGACAGTCATGCCATGCCGCTCGATGCGGTAGCCGTCAGCTGTGGCCCGGGCTCGTACACCGGCCTGCGTATCGGTGTGTCCATGGCCAAAGGCGTGTGCTACGGACGCGACCTGAAACTCATCGGCCTGCCTACGCTGAAGGTACTTAGTGTCCCCGTGCTGCTCTATCACGACGAGCTGCCCGACGATGCCCTGCTGTGCCCCATGATCGACGCCCGCCGCATGGAAGTTTATGCCGCCATCTACGACCGCGCCCTCAGACCCGTGCGCGACATTGCCGCCGACATTGTGGACGAAAACTCGTACACGGAATTTCTGAACGAACATCCCGTATACTTCTTCGGCGACGGAGCCGCCAAGTGCAAGGAGAAGATAACTCATCCCAACGCGCACTTCCTTGACGACATCCGTCCGCTGGCCAGCATGATGTTCCCACTGGCCGAAAAAGCTATAGCCGAACAGGACTTCAAGGACGTAGCCTACTTCGAACCCTTCTACCTGAAAGAGTTCGTGGCCAGCATGCCCAAGAAGCTGCTGTAAGCCGACGCCGTGAAAGAAAAAGACATTACCCAACGTCAATTATCCATTAACAAAATGCAATATAACACTCAACAGAAACGGATGCCCCTTCCCGAATACGGACGCAGCATCCAGAACATGGTAGACCACGCTCTGACCATCGAGAACCGTGCCGAGCGCCAACGCTGTGCCAACACCATCATCAACATCATGGGAGGTATGTTCCCGCACTTGCGCGACGTGCCCGACTTCAAGCACAAGCTTTGGGACCACCTGGCCATCATGTCCGACTTCAAGCTCGACATCGATTATCCTTTCGAAGTCATCCGCAAGGACAAGCTGGACAACAAACCCGAGCCCGTCCCCTACCCCAACACCAAGATACGCTACCGCCACTACGGACGCACGCTGGAAATACTGATCCAGAAAGCTTGCGAATTTCCCGAAGGCGACGAGAAGCGCAATCTGGTAGCCCTGATCTGCAACCACATGAAGAAGGACTACATGACGTGGAACAAGGACACGGTAGACGACCGCAAGATAGCCGAAGATCTTTTAGAACTGTCGAACGGAAAACTGCAAATGACCGACGACATCGTACGCCTGATGGCCGAACGCATCGAGCAGAACTACCGTCCCAACAAGTCTAATAATAACAACAACCGGAACAACAATAACAACCGGAACAATAATAAACGGAAATACTAAATACCCTGCAACACCATGGCATCATTTGTAATAGAAGGAGGTCACAGACTTTCGGGCGACATCTATCCCCAGGGAGCCAAAAACGAGGTACTGGAGATTATCTGCGCCACTCTGCTCACACCCGAGGAAATCATCGTGCACAACGTCCCCGATATTCTGGACGTCAACAATCTGATTCAACTGATGCGCGACATGGGTGTCACCGTGTCCAAGCAAGGGATAGATACTTACAGCTTCAAAGCCGAGAACGTCGACTTGGACTATCTGGAAAGCGACGCCTTTCTGAAGAAATGCTCCAGTCTGCGTGGCTCTGTCATGCTGGTAGGTCCCATGGTGGCACGATTCGGCAGAGCGTTGATTTCCAAACCCGGAGGCGACAAGATAGGACGCCGCCGACTGGACACACACTTCATCGGCATACAGAACCTGGGCGCCGACTTCACCTATAACGACAAGCGCGAAATCTTCGAGATTACCGCCCGCGAGTTGAAAGGCACCTACATGCTGCTCGACGAAGCGTCCGTCACCGGTACCGCCAACATCGTCATGGCTGCCGTGCTGGCCAAAGGCAAAACAACCATCTACAATGCAGCATGCGAGCCTTACGTGCAACAGCTGTGCCGCATGCTGAACCGTATGGGGGCCAGGATAGAAGGCATTGCCTCGAACCTGCTCACCATCGAAGGCGTAGAAGAGCTGCACGGAACGGAACATACCGTACTGCCCGACATGATCGAAGTGGGCAGTTTCATCGGAATGGCCGCCATGACAGGAAGCGAACTGACCATCAAAAACGTGTCGCACCAGAATCTGGGCATTATTCCCTACAGCTTCCGCCGACTGGGCATCCAGATGGAGCAACGGGGCGACGACATCTACATTCCTGCTCAGGACAGTTACGAAATAGAATCATTCATCGACGGCTCCATCATGACCATTGCCGATGCCACGTGGCCGGGACTTACTCCTGACCTTCTCAGTGTGATGCTTGTAGTAGCCACACAGGCCAAAGGCAGTGTGCTCATCCACCAGAAGATGTTCGAAAGCCGTTTGTTCTTTGTGGACAAACTGATAGATATGGGAGCACAAATCATCCTTTGCGACCCGCATCGCGCCGTTGTCATCGGTCACAACCACAACTTTAAGTTGCGCGGAGGCAATCTGACTTCACCCGACATCCGGGCAGGTATCGCCCTTCTGATAGCAGCCATGAGTGCCGATGGCATCAGCCGCATCCACAACATCGAACAGATAGACCGCGGCTACCAGAACATCGAAGGACGACTCAATGCACTGGGAGCACGGATAACGAGAATATAAACAATATGATCAAACGAGAAGAAGTATATAAAATAGGTATATTCAACAAGCCCCACGGCATCCACGGCGAATTGCAGTTCACCTTCAGTGACGACATCTTCGACCGTGTAGAAGCAGAATACATCATCTGCCTGTTGGACGGCATCCTCGTACCCTTCTTCATCGAAGAGTACCGCTTCCGTTCGGACACCACAGCCCTAATGAAACTCGAAGGAATCGATACCGCCGAACGGGCACGCATGTTCACCAACGTTGAGGTCTACTTCCCCATAAAACATGCCGAGCAGGTTGCGCCGGACGAACTGACGTGGAACTACTTCGTAGGCTTCCGCATGGAAGAAATACACCACGGACACTTGGGTGAAGTAACCGATGTGGACGACTCTACCCTCAACACCCTCTTCATCGTAGACCGCCAGGGAGAAGAACTGCTCATTCCTGCACAGGAAGACTTTATCGTCGACATCGACCAGCAGCATAAAGTCATTACGGTAGACTTGCCACAAGGCCTGCTGAACCTTGACGAAGCAGAAGAGGAATAAAACGAGAAAAGCCTGGTTTACAAAAAACAATACTGAATAAACAGGATCGAATCATGATAAAGAAAAACAGGAAACGAAGAAAAGCCTTTTGGAAAGACATCAAATTCAAGTACAAACTGACCGTCATCAACGAAAATACGCTGGAAGAGGTCTTCGGCTTGCACGTGTCCAAACTGAACGGCATCTCCGTACTGCTTTCCGTACTCACTGTCCTGTTTCTGATTGCGGCCCTCATCATAGCTGCCACACCTTTGCGCAACTATTTGCCTGGTTATATGAACAGTGAGGTCCGTGCACAGGTCGTAGAAAACGCCTTGCGGGTAGACTCCCTACAGCTATTGGTCAACCAGCAGAACCTCTACATCATGAACATCCAGGACATCTTTCTGGGGAAAATCAAAGCCGACACCGTACGGTCCATGGACTCACTGGCCATTCTCCGCGAGGACTCGCTGATGGAACGCACCCAACGCGAAACCGACTTCCGCAAACAGTATGAAGAGGCCGAAAAGTACAACCTGACCAACATCACCGCTCACACCGAAGCCGACGGACTAATCTTCTACCGCCCCACCCGTGGTATGATTTCGGCCAAGTTCGATGCCGAACAACAACACTTCGGCACCGACATTGCCGCCAATCCCGGTGAAAGCGTTTTGGCTACCCTCGACGGCACGGTCATACTGAGCACTTATACCACCGAAACAGGGTACATGATAGCCATACAACACAGCCAGGAGTTCGTTTCAATATATAAGCATTGTGGTTCGCTGCTCAAGAAAAGCGGCGATAAGGTGAAAGGCGGCGAAGCCATTGCACTGGTAGGAAATACCGGGCAATTGACTACTGGCCCGCATCTCCACTTCGAGCTGTGGCACAGGGGCAGGGCCGCCGACCCGGAATTATTCATTGTATTCTAAACCGAACAACTGAAATATACATTATATATAAGTATAGAGAAATACTCAAAAAACGAATCTGAAAATGATAAAGAAACAGATTGCCATATTAGGTTCTACCGGCTCCATCGGGACACAGGCCCTGCAAGTCATCGAAGAGCACCCCGACAAATACGAGGCCTACATACTGACGGCCAACAACCGTGTCGAGGAACTCATCGCACAGGCGCGCAAGTTTATGCCCGAAGCCGTAGTCATAGCCAACGAGTCGAAATATCCGCGACTGAAAGAAGCACTGGCTGACCTACCTATCAAGGTATATGCCGGCGAAGAGGCTCTTTCCCAGATTGTTGCCGAGAAACCCGTTGACATGGTACTGACTGCGATGGTGGGCTATGCCGGACTGAAACCTACCATCAACGCCATCCGTGCCCGTAAAACCATCGCTTTGGCCAACAAGGAGACACTCGTCGTAGCAGGTGAACTGATCAACGACCTGGCACGCATGAACCGCACATCCATTCTTCCTGTCGACTCGGAACACTCTGCCGTATTCCAGTGTCTGGCCGGTGAAAACGGAAACGCTATCGAGAAAGTCATTCTTACCGCGTCGGGAGGCCCCTTCCGCACGTTCACTCACGAGCAACTGAAAACCGTGACTAAAGAACAGGCTCTGCATCATCCCAATTGGGAGATGGGTGCCAAGATTACCATTGATTCCGCTTCGATGATGAACAAAGGATTCGAAGTGATAGAAGCCAAATGGTTGTTCGGCGTACGCCCGGATCAGATAGAAGTAGTTGTACATCCGCAATCGGTCATTCACAGCATGGTACAGTTTGAAGACGGTGCCGTAAAAGCACAGCTCGGTATGCCCGATATGCGCCTGCCTATTCAGTACGCATTCTCCTATCCCGACCGTCTGCACGCCTCGTTCCCACGTCTGGACTTCACCAAATGTACGGAACTGACTTTCGAGCAACCCGATACCACCCGTTTCCGTAACTTGGCTTTGGCTTACGAAGCCCTGCACCGGGGTGGAAACATGCCCTGCATTGTCAATGCAGCTAACGAAGTGTGCGTAGCCGCTTTCCTACACGACCGCATCTCCTTCCTCGGCATGAGCGATGTGATTGAAAAGACCATGGAACGTGTATCTTTCATCAGCAAACCTACCTACGAAGACTATGTAGCCACCGATGCCGAAGCGCGCCGTGTAGCCGAAAGCTTCATCAATGGATAATTGAAAATTAATAATTAATAGTTGAAATTTAATAGTTGGATAAATAATGGAAACATTCTTGATTCGTGCCCTGCAACTGATTATGAGCCTTTCATTGCTCGTCGTCATACACGAAATGGGGCACTTCCTCTTTGCCCGCCTCTTCAAGACACGAGTGGAAAAGTTCTGCCTCTTCTTCGACCCCTGGTTCACGCTGTTTAAGTTCAAACCTAAGAACAGCGAAACAGAATACGGTATCGGCTGGCTGCCTTTGGGTGGTTATGTCAAGATAGCCGGTATGATAGACGAGTCAATGGATACCGAACAGATGAAGCAACCCATGCAGCCATGGGAGTTTCGCGCCAAACCGGCATGGCAACGACTGCTCATCATGGTGGGAGGTGTGTTGTTCAACTTCTTGCTGGCCCTGTTCATCTACTCCATGATACTCTTTGCCTGGGGTGACTCTTACATTCCTGTACAGAAAGCCCCGCTCGGTATGGACTTCAACGAAACGATGCATCAGGCAGGCTTCCGCGACGGTGACGTATTAATCTCAGCCGACGGCGTACCCTTCGAGCGTATGGGTAGCGATCTGCTGACCGCTATTGTTGATGCTCGCCAGGTGACTGTATTGCGCGACGGCAAAGAAACGTCCGTCTACATCCCCGAAAACCTGATGGACCGCCTGCTGGCCGACAGTACACGCTTTGCCGACTTCCGCTATCCATTTGTTATCGACAGTGTCGTAGCCGGGCGTCCTGCCGCACTGGCCGGACTTCAACCGGGCGACAGCATCACCCAACTGGACGGACGAAACATTGCCTATTTCGACTTTAAGGAAGAAATGATGAATCGCCAAAAGGACGGACAAGCCTCACACGATATCCGTCTGACCTATGTACGTAACGGCGTTACTGATACCCTCAACCTGACAACCGATTCACTTTACGAAATCGGAATTACGGCTGAAATGCGTACCGCACGCCTGTTGCCAGTGGTACAGAAAGAATACTCGTTCTTCTCTTCATTCCCCGCCGGAGTAGCTTTAGGTATCAACACACTGAAAGGCTACGTAGGCCAAATGAAGTATCTCTTCTCTAAGGAAGGAGCCAAACAACTGGGTGGCTTTGGAACCATCGGCAGTATCTTCCCCGCTACATGGGATTGGCATCAGTTCTGGTACATGACAGCTTTCCTCAGTATCATTCTGGCCTTTATGAACATTCTGCCTATCCCTGCCTTAGATGGTGGACACGTTCTGTTCCTGCTCTATGAGATTATTGCACGCCGTAAACCGAGCGACAAGTTCATGGAACACGCACAGATGGTGGGTATGTTCTTGCTCTTTGCCCTGCTTCTTTGGGCTAACTTCAACGACGTACTGAGATTCTTATTCTAAAAGAATCTCGTATAAAATAAAAAGAATTGCACGTATGCATGACTGAGTCATGTATACGCGCAATCCTCCCTCTTAGGTTCACCATACTTTGAAAATACATCTATTCAAACGTGGCCTTATATCTGAACAAAAAAAGTCAATAGCTATGATACACACCATTTCCTTACCTAAACAACTCTTTCTTTTTCTACTATTGATTCTTTTGGCAAACATCCGTTACAACCTGCATGCCAACGATCTACAATTCATCCCGTTGAATTCCTCATCTTTACCAACCAACGAAGTGCGGAATTTATATCAGGACAATGATGGTTACATCTGGATTTCAACCTATAACGGCTTACTGCGCTTTGATGGCTACTCTAATATAGTCTATCGCCCTAATGGTATCGACCCCACACACAATATAAACGGCTTTGTAAACATTGTATCCGAAGACAACAACCACAAGCTATGGATAGGTACAAACAACGGCTTGTACGTACTTGACAAACAAAAGGGGAGTATTAAAAAGATCATCTCTCCCCTCCTCCAAGTAAGCCATATTGAGGCCTTGGAATGTACCAGCAAAGGAGAGATATGGGTAGGAGCCAATAAGGGTATTTTCAGGAAAAGGGCAGGAAGTAATACTTTTGAATTATGTGACTCACAGATTCAAGAAACAAATAGTCCGTATTTTGATGTCAAATCCATCATTGAGGACTCCAACGGAAACATATGGATAGGAACGTGGGCTCAAGGGTTACTTCGTTACGATCCGAAAAGCGACCGATTCTATACCTACAGAAACATCAACCCGTCACAATCAGCACATACCTTATTCGAAGACAACAAAGGTAATATATGGATAGGGACATGGCGACATGGCCTGATCAAAATGGAAAATCCATACGACATGGATAACTATAGTCTTAAACACTTCAAACATGAAGAAAACCGGGAAAAAAGTCTGTGCGATAATATCATATATACAATCACACAAGACCGTAATACCGGAAAATTATGGATTGGCGCACGTAGCGGACTCAGTATTCTTGAATCGGAAACCGGAAACGGTACATTCAGTAACTATCTGCCCAACAAAGGAAAAAATCCATTACCTTTCAATGAAGTCAATGCTTTACTGTACAGCCGGGACGGACTCATGTGGATTGGTATGCTTGGAGGAGGTGTCTATACTGTAAACACCAGAAAAAAACTGTTCAACTATGACCCGATAGCTCCATTATTGCAACGTTTCCCCACCAGTTCGGTACGCAGTGCTTTTCCTGCAAGCGAACAATCCATTTATATGGGAATTATGGGATATGGACTCATTGAATACAACGTTGCCGAACAGAAAGTAGTACATTACAAGCAACATCCAGCATTCAGTCAGCTTCCGTTCATATCGACTGTCAACGATATAATCCGTCTGTCCGACGGCACCTTCTGCTTTGCAACGTGGGATGACGGAATATGGTTATACAACGGTAAAGAGACAAAAGTAGTCAATACGCAAACACATCCTGCTCTGACCGATGTATGCATCTATTCGTTATTGGAAGACAAACGAGGCAACCTCTGGATCGGAACACGAACCGGACTGTGTATGCTCGATCCAAAAGGGAAAATGTGGACCATAGACATGCTAATCCCCAACGAAAAACAGGCGTGGGCACAAGTTCCCGTTTTCAAAATAGTAGAAGACAAAAACAGTAATATATGGATAGCAACTCCCAACAATGGTATTTGGCGTCTGACATACGATGGAAATAAATACAGTGGGAAGATTTACGCCGCCTCGCATAACAACTCTCAATCAGTAGGTGCCATGACTATGTGTGTCGACAGCCATAACCAAATATGGGCAGGCACTAATGGAAACGGGCTTGATCTGTATGACGAGAAAACTGACCGTTTCCTGTCCGTGTTCAATGAACAATTCGAACCGGGCGATGTCGTATTTTCAATGATTGAAGACAATTCAGAAGGACTGTGGCTGACCACCAATACCAAAATGTATCACATTAATATTAACCATATTGATGCTGCACATATTCATACCCACACCATGGAGGAAGGATTACAAGACCATATATTCAACCGTAATGCCTGTTTCAAGAAAGAAGACGGCACCTTATACTTCGGAGGTGCACGAGGACTGAACAGCTTCCGTCCGGATCAGATCAGCTACGACAACACTTCCTATCCAGTTGTTATTACCGACCTGCAAATACACAATACCTCCATCCGGCATTTACCTCAGGCAGAAGTAGAAAAAATACTCAACGCCCCATTGGATTATGCCACGCATATCGTACTACCTTACGATAAAAACAATTTCAGCCTTGACTTTTCAATACTGAGTTATATCAATCCACAACTAAACAAATACAAATATCAACTGGAAGGATACGACCCTAAATGGATTTCGACCAATGCCCGCCGTCATTTTGCCTACTACAACAATTTACCGGCCGGCGACTATATATTCAAAGTAAAAGGAGCTAATCCCAATGGGAACTGGTCGAATCAGGAACGCAGTATCCATATCACTATTCTGCCTCCACCCTGGTTGTCCTGGTGGGCTTATTGTCTGTACATTCTGCTGGCCATAGGCATATTTGTATACCTTTATATTACAATACAGAAACGTATGCTGATGAGACGTGCCATCGAAATGGGAAAACTACAACGACAAAAACTCGAAGAAGTGAACCATGCCAAACTGCAATTCTTCACCAATATTACCCATGAATTGCTTACTCCTCTTTCGGTCATACAGGCTTCGGTAGAAGAACTGAATTTGCAATATCCACGTATGAAAAGCCAGCTAAGAGGTATATCTGACAATTCCATGCGCCTCATCAGGCTTATACAACAAATTCTGGAGTTCCGGAAAGTAGAAAATGCCAAGCAACAACTGCGTGTATCCGAAGGCAACATCACCCTGTTCATCAAACGTTCAGTCATAGCTTTCACTCCGCTCGTCCGAAAAAAGAAGCTATACATCGCATTAGAAAACTTCGACACTCCCTGTACGGGTTATTTCGATTCGGACAAGCTTGACAAGATTCTCTACAATCTATTGTCAAATGCGGCTAAATACACTCTCGAAGGAGGAACAATCACTCTAAGACAAAGTATTGATCCTAACAACCAGCGTTATACATTCAGTATAAACAACCCGGGAACACCCATTCCCGCAGAGAAAATAAATCACCTTTTCGAACGTTTTTACGAAGGAGAGTACCGTAAATTCCATACTATAGGTACCGGAATTGGATTATCGCTTACCAAAGACTTGGTCAAACTGCATCACGGTGATATCCGCGTAACCAGCACCTTGGAAGAAGGTACCACATTCACCGTAGAAATTCCTTTCGGCCGTAATGTCTTCAGCAATGAAGAAGTAGACGATTCACTAAACAACTATCTGGATGCCGAAACCGAAAATCTTGATCACGAAGAAGCAGACACTCTGGCTGATAGAGAAGATAACATTCCTTCATCGCCCAACCATAATATACATGTACTATTGGCCGAAGACAATGAAGAACTGCGGAAAAGTATGGCAAGGATATTGTCGGCACATTTCCTTATATCAGAAGCAAAAGATGGCCGGGAAGCATGGCAAATGATCGAACAAGAAAAAATAGACTTAGTAGTAACCGACATCATGATGCCCGAAATCAACGGTATAGAGCTGTGCAAACAAATAAAATCGACATTCGAGACAGCCCATATTCCCGTCATCCTGATTACTGCACGCATCAGCGATGCCGACCGTGTAGAAGGATATGAAGCCGGTGCCGACGGTTATATCTGCAAACCATTAAAGATATCAGTACTTACTGCCAAAATAAACAACTTACTTAAAAAACAAGAATTAGGTAAGAACAACGATGCACGCAAGAAACTGGTATTCGAAGCTAAAGAAGTCGACTATACACCACAAGATGAAGAATTCCTGAAAAAAGCACTGGATATTGTAAACAGTCATCTGGACGACCAGCAGTTCGATACCACAGCTTTCACCAACGAGATGGGTATGGCACGTACCACCTTCAACGAAAAAATGAAGCAACTGGCCGGAGTCACTCCTGCCGTATTCATATCGAACGTACGTCTGCAAGCTGCTTTCCGACTTATACAGGAAAACAAGAAAATAAGAATATCGGAACTAGCTTATAGCGTAGGATTCAACGATCCAAAATACTTCAGTCTTTGCTTCCGCAAAAAATTCGGCATATCACCCAAAGACATGAAAAGCGAAGGAGAAAAAACGAACGAAGAATAATCATTGCTACATTTTAATACAATAACCACTTTGTACTGATTCAGCTTAAGGAACGATCAGGCTACAAAGTGGCGTCAAAAAGGTCGAAAAACAGCCAGAAAAGGTCGAAAAAACGTCAACCACCCTTTTCCGGCAGTTATTCGACCTTTCATTTTGCTCATTAATATACTTTTGCAGCAACAATTCATTTTAATCTTAAAAAACAATATTATGAACAGTAAAATTCTAACCGAAAGCAAAGCCTTAGGATTATTACTATTAGCGCTTTGCTTCTTCATCTCCCCGATGAATCTGTTTGCAAGTACCCAACAATCCGGAAACTATCGCGTAACCGGTATCGTAAAAGACGCCACTGGTGAAAGTATCATAGGTGCCAGCGTTTTGGAAAAAGGTACTAACAATGGTATCATTACCGACATCGACGGTAACTTCTCACTTTCAGTTACTCCCAATTCTACATTGGTTATTTCTTTTATAGGATATGCAACTCAGGAATTTGCTATTAACAAAGACAACATGCAATTAAATGTTACTCTGAAAGAAGATAGCAAAATGATCGACGAAGTGGTAGTAGTAGGTTACGGCACACAAAAAAAAGTAAACTTGACTGGTTCTGTTTCAGCCATTTCGGCCAAAGACATTCAAGACATTCCAACATCCAACACAGCCTCCCTATTGCAAGGACGTATGCCAGGTCTTATGATCAGTCAGAATGGTGGACAGGCAGGTAAGGAAGATATGGAAATCAGAGTCCGCGGTGTCGGCACGTTTGGTAACAACAATCCGATGGTACTGATTGACGGCGTGGAAGGAACACTCTCGCAAATGAGTGACATCCCTGCTGCCGATATCGAAAACATCTCCGTACTGAAAGATGCCGCCTCAGCTGCCATTTACGGTGTGCGTGCCGCCAACGGTGTCATCCTCATCACTACCAAGAGCGGTAAGGCTGGAAAAGTGACCGTTAACTATTCGGGCAACTACACTATCCAGAAAGCCATATTACCTACATATGTGGACGCTTACAACTGGGCGTTGATGAAAAACGAAACCAAACCCGGTACTTATGACGCTACTGCTTTGCAGAAACTACAAGACGGCTCCGACCCCGACCATTACGCTAACACCAACTGGTTGGACGAAGTATTCAGAGTAGCCGGTATGCACCAACACCACCTTTCTGTATCGGGCGGAAACGAGAACACGCACTACATGACTTCGATTTCTTACTCCAACCAAGAAGGTATCATGAAAAAGACCAGTGCGGAGAAATTTGCTTTCCGGTCGAACGTAGACAGTAAACTGAACCGCTTCAACTTCGGTCTGAACATATCTGGAAACAAAAACAATATCGACCAGCCCGCTTATATTTCGCCGAGCGGCGAAAGCAGTGTGATGCGTTACTTGTCGTGGTTCTCAAGGCCGACTGTGCCAGTACAATACTCCAACGGGCACTATGGCTTTGTCGATGGTTCACTGAAAGACAATGAAATGATGAAGAACCCTGTACAATATATGAACCTAGGTTACCGCAAGGACGAATCTTGGCGTTTCAACGGCAAAGCATACGCAGGTATCGATATCATTGACGGATTGAGCTTTAAAAGCAGTTTCGCATATGCATTCTACTTGAATGCTATCAAGACTTACAAGCCCAAAGATCTAGGCCGTTATGATGCGGAAGGCAACGAACTGAAGATCCCCGGACAAAACAATAACTTACAGGATTATTACTGGAGAGAATCCACTTGGACGAACGAGAATATCCTTACTTATTCCAAAAAATTCGGTCTACATAGCATTAACGCCTTGCTGGGACACTCGCTCATCAGCTTTACACGTTCCACGACCACCGCAGGCAAAGACGGTTTCCCCACTGAAAACATTTTTGAGTTGGATGGCGGTTCCAAGAACCCGTCCGCTTCAGGGAACAGCAACGAATACCGATTGCAATCATTCTTCGGCCGCATCAACTACAGCTATGCCGACAAGTATTTGCTGGAATTGAATGTGCGTCACGATGGTTCTTCACGTATGCCCAAAAGTAACAGATACGCTACATTCCCATCGGTGTCTGCTGGATGGGTATTCACCAATGAAGAATTCATGAGCGACTACCAATGGTTATTTGGTAAGTTACGCTTCTCTTGGGGTAAGTTGGGTAATCAGGAAATCGGTAGCTACGCTTATTTGGCCAGCTTGGGGGCATCTGGTAACTACTACTTCAACCAAGGTGGCGACCCAACCACTGGTATGGTACAGACCTCCATCCCTAATGAGAACATCAAATGGGAAACAACCCGCACTATCAACGCTGCAATCGATTTAGGTTTCTTCAATAACAAGATTCAAACTACTTTCGAGTGGTTCGACAAGAAGACCTCGGATATCCTGATGCAATTGGCCATGCCTAACATCTTCTTAGGTTCGTTGGGCGCTCCCTACCAAAACGTAGGTACAGTACGCAACAGAGGTTGGGAATGGAACGTGAACTACAACGACAGCCACGGAAACTGGACTTGGTATGCAGGCTTCAACATCTCGCACGTGAAAAACAAGATTCTTTACATGGGTGGTTTGGACGAACGTATCAGCGGAAGAACCATCAACCGTGTGGGCGAGCCCATCGGCGCGTTCTATGCCTACAAAGCAATCGGTATCTACCGTACCGAAGCTGACCTGAACCGCACTAACTCCAAAGGCGAGGTCATCAAACAGCACGGCGTGATGCCCAAACTGGGCGACATCATGTATGCCAACCTGAACGACGATGACAATATCACTCCCGAAGACCGAACCATCATCGGTAACCCGTTCCCCAAATACACCTACGGTTTCACGTTGGGCGCAGGCTGGAAAGGTTTCGACATATCTACATTCTGGCAAGGTGTAGCAGGTATCTACCGCTACAACTGGGAAACGACAACAGATATCCGCGGTAACTTTACAGACAGATGGTTGGATCGCTGGTCTGAGAACAACCCCAACGGCTCCATGCCAGCACTGGGCAACACCATCAATGACCAAGACTCTTCCTTCTGGCTGGAAAACGCAAGTTACCTGCGTCTAAAGAATCTGGAATTCGGCTACACATTCGGAGAACTGCCCCGCATTGGCGTTTCCAAACTCCGTCTCTACTTCACCGGCACCAACCTGCTGACCTTTACCAAACTCAACAACTGGGATCCGGAAAAAGGCGCTGGAGATAACAGAAACGACAACTATCCCAACTCGAAAACATTCTCATTTGGTGTAAATGTAACTTTCTAACCTAAAAATAACGGACATTATGAAACTTAAATATATATATAAAGGAATATTGTTATCAGGTCTGATACTGGCTTCTACCTCTTGTTCAGACAGTTTTCTCGACTTAGACAATCCTAATCAAGTATCAAACAACTCATTTTGGCAGACAGAAAATGATGCTGTAATGGCTTTAGCCGCCTGCTACGATGCCTTACAATCAGGCAATTTCTACAACGACAACGTAGACGGATGGTGTTTTGGTTTCTTGGTACGTGAGACTTGTACCGACAATGGAGACCACACTTGGGGTGATTGGATGTTAGGAAGTACCATATCCAAAGGGACATCAGCCACAACCGACGAACAATTCTCTATGTACTGGAACGCCAACTACGAACTTATTAAGCGTTGCAACTTGCTGATATCCAAAATAGATGGGATTACCATGGACGAAAAGAAAAGGAACATAATCAAAGCCGAAGCCATTGCCTTGCGCGCTTTAGGCTATTGTAACCTGACATCAGTATTCAGGGATGTTCCTTATCTGACCGAACCCCTTACATTGGAAAATCCCGAAGCACCTAAAGAACTGAAGGCCAACATCGCCCAAAGCGTATTAAATGACCTGAAGGCCAATCTTCCCAATCTACCAAGCAAAGGTTCGGAAGAAGTTGGCAGAATGACCCGTGAGGCCGGATATGCTATCATGGGACGTATGGCACTTTTCAACCAAAAATGGGACGATGCCATTGAAGCTTATGACCAAGTAATAGGTAAAGTACAGCTGTTCAAATCGGGTGACGGTTCAAACTACGAAGCCAACTTCAGAAACTTGTTCACCGAAGCCAACGAAACTTGTGACGAAGTATTACTTAGCGTACATTATAGAGGTCCCGGACTAAAAGAAGGAAATACATTCGGTGTATGCTGGGGAGCACCCATGAACGCCATCGAAGCTTCCATGAACCTGTGCGATGATTTCTATTGCATAGACGGACTTCCCATCGACAAATCTCCTTTATTTAAGGGTAGTCTGGAAAAAGGTGGACATACTAAAGATAAACCAGACTATGCACGTTACGAAAACCGCGACCCACGCATGAAAGCTACCCTATTCCTACCGGGTATGGAGTGGAACGGTAAAAAGTTCACTAACAACCTGCCCGCCACCTCTACGGCTTGTATTCTAAAATGGTACACTCCCGAAAATACAGCCAACGAATACGACGGTAGCTTGGATTTTTACATTGTGCGTTATGCAGAAGTACTGCTCTCTATGGCTGAAGCCAAAATAGAAAAAGGGATGCCGCAAAGCGAAGTGACCCCATACATCAACGAAGTACGTGCTCGTGTAGGAATGCCGTCAGTAGAAGAAGCTGAAGGTAACAACCTGACCACCGATCAGCTAAGAGCCATTGTACGCCACGAACGTCGCGTGGAGCTGGCTTTCGAAGACTTGCGTTTTGCCGACCTCTACCGCTGGAACGACTGGGAGAATAGCATCAAGCGCATGCAACATGATAAGGAGTTCTATGGATTCGGATGCTATGACCGTCAGGTACGCGGTGCACAAGATACCGTATGGCCCATTCCACAAGGCGAAATAGATACAAACAGCCTGCTCATACAGCATGATGAATGGAAATAAGCACACAATAGGTATCATTCCATAAAACGATGAAAGACCATAAAGCTTTCATCCACAAAAGGCTGTGTCAAAATAGAAAAACAGAACATCTCGATTTCTTTTTTTGAGGCAGCCTTTCTTATATCCTGTCGTATCAACTAAAAAACAGCAGAATTATGTCTATCATATTGCAACTATCTTTGGGAATAGTATTAAGCATCGTTTCTCCTATACACAACAACCATGAACCCACAAGTGATGAGAAAATCATCTTCACAGACGAATTCGAACAAGAAGCCGCCATCCCCGATACAACTGTCTGGAGACTCTGCCAGTATGGCAACAACGCGTGGGCGCAACACTTTAAGCACGTCGATGGTTACGAGAACGTGCGAGTAGAGGACGGAGTGCTGAAACTAAAAGCCTCAAAAGAGAACGGCACCTATAAGAATGGAGGCATACGTACCCGGATAGGCTTCCCTTGCGGTACCCGCCTAGAAGTAAAGGCAAAACTGGCCAAAAGAATAAGAGGTGGATTCCCCGCCATTTGGCAAATGCCCATTAACGCACCGCAATGGCCACGCGGAGGTGAAGTAGACTTAATGGAATGGGTGCAAGGTACACCGATGGATATTTATCAGACCGTACACACGTACTTTATCAATGGCGAACAAGATTCTTCTGGCATGACCAATCCTGACCGACCTACCAACTTCGATGTAACCGACTATCATATCTATGCCGCCGAGCGTACCGAAGATGCTGTCATCTTCTACATTGACGGAAAAGAGACTTGGAGATACGCCAACCAGTATCTGCCAAAGGAACAAATGCAATATCCATTCTGTGACTATATGTACGACATCATACTGAACTTCTCATTGGGAGGAGAACTGAACGGAAACAGCACTTGGCCAGGCAAAATCCATGATGAGGACTTACCTGGTGAAATGTGGATAGATTGGGTAAGAATTACACTACTATAAATGATATTCACACATGAAAAAAGTATTTATCAAACTCTTTTGTCTCGCAACATTGCTTAGTGCCTGCAACACGTCCCCAAATTACTACATCGACCCCGTAGCCGGAAACGATGCCAACTCCGGCCGATCGGCCGACAAGGCCTGGCAAAGCCTGAAGAAAGTCAAGGAAATCACCCTTGCTCCCGGCGAACAAGTGTTGCTGAAACGGGGAGCCACCTTCAACGGGCAGCTCGAAATCAACGGAAAAGGTACCCCCGCACAGCCCGTCATCGTAGGAGCCTACGGAGACGAAACACTGCCCAAACCCTGCATTGTAGGCGACGAAACCTCGCTCTATGCCGTACGCATCTTCAATTCGGAATACCTTACCATGCGCGACCTCGAAATCGTAAACACAGGCAAGCAACCCCTGCCCCTGCGTACGGGTCTGAAGATAGAATGCCGCGACTACGGCGTGGCACACAACATCTGCATCGACGGACTCACCATCCGCGACGTCAACGGGTCGCCCGTCAAGGAACTGGGCGGAGGCAGCGGCATCTACATCGTCAACGAAGGCGAACAGATACGTTCGTGCTTCGACAGCCTCGTCATCCAGAACTGCCACATCATGCGCTGTACGCGTAACGCCATGATCTGGAAAGGCTATTACGACCGCCGCAACTGGTTCCCCAGCAAGCATACCGTAGTGCGCTACAACCTTATCGAGGAAGTGCCCGGCGACGGCATCGTTCCCATCGGTTGCGACAGCACCCTCATCGAGTACAACGTGATGCGCAACTGCCCCGACGTACTGCCCATGACCGAAGCCGCCGCAGGTTTCTGGCCCTGGAGCTGCGACAACACCACGATTCAGTTCAACCACGTCAGCGGCCACAAGGCTCCCTGGGACGCACAGGCTTACGACTGCGATTATAACTGTACGAACACCGTCATCCAGTACAACTACAGCCACGACAACTACGGCGGTCTGGTACTGGTATGCGACTCGGGCAACGAACGCGACTACAGCCTGGGCAACCAGCGCAGCATCGTGCGCTACAACATCAGCATCGGCGACGGCATCCGGCCCAAGCCCACCCGTCAGGGTATGTTCTCACCCAGCATCCACATTGCCGGACAGGTAGAGGATACGCGCATCGAGCGCAACATCATCCACGCCAACGTCAAGCCGGGCAAGGACATCGACCGCAGCATGATTGTGTCCGACAGCTGGGATGGCTATGCTGCCCGCACCACCTTCAGCCAGAACATCTTCTACACTGCCGAGCCCTCGCGCTTCGACCTGACCAAGTCCACAGACAACACGTTCAGCGGCAACTGGTACCTGGGCAACTACACCGCCCTGCCCGACGACCCCGAAGCGAAAACCGCCTGTCAGCAGTACGAAGAACAGATACTCTCTGCCGGAAGCGACGGCCGCCACGGCTTAGAGAAGCTGATGAAGCAACGCGACGTATGCGGCACTTCCTTCCTCTTCATCGACAAGGACCGCATCGAGACCTTCTTCGGACAACTGCAATAAATACGTATACCACTAGTCAGGGGCTGCATCCACTTCGGGTGCAGCCCTTATTTCGTTATTCAGCACCGACTACTTGCATTTCCCAAGGAAAAGTTATATCTTAGCTGCTGGGATGTACATCCCGCGTGCCGGGACACACATCCCAAGCCGCGAAATGTACATCCCGGCACGCGAGATGAAAGCAGCGTCAGCAGAAAGACCTATTTACCCCACGGCATACCGGCAAAGCATTCCATGAGTAAGGTCGACCAACTGCCTACCCTGCATAAGTTTAATCCATCACAAGAAAGGACGAAACACCATGGCCGAATATCAGATGCAGGAACTGACCCTGCCCAACGAAGAAGGAAAGAAAGTGACCTACCCGCGCATCAAGCTGTGGGGACAAGTGGACCTGGAGTACCTGGCCCGACACATCAACTACGCCAGTAGCTTCACCCCCGGCGACATCATCGGGTTGGTGCGTGCGCTGACCGAATCCATCGCCTACGAAATGGCGCAAGGACGCTCCGTCAAGATAGACGGACTGGGCATCTTCACCCCCTCGCTCGGGCTGCGCCCGCAGGCCGAAGAGCAACGCGACCTGCGCGAAAGCGAAGGCAGGGACTACCGCATCAGCGCCGCAAGCATCTACCTGCGCGACATCAACTTCCGCGCCGACAAAGAACTCATCCAGCAAACCGGACAAAAATGCCACCTGAACAAGTCGGAATGGAAAGCACGCCGCTCCTCGCAACGCTATACTGCCGAACAACGTCTGCAACTGGCTCAAGACTACTTGAAAGAGAACCCCATGCTGCGGGTAAAGGACTACTGCGCCCTGACCGGCCTGCTGCGCAATGCCGCCGCCAGCGAGCTGAAGCGATGGAGCGAAACGCCCGGCAGCGGCATCGGCCACATGGGCACAGGCAGCCACAAAGTCTACGTCCGGAAAGAAAACGGATAACCGATCATTAACCATTCACCATTAATCATTCATCACTGCATGAAAAAGACAACTGCTACCCTGGCCGCCGTCCTGCTGTGCGGAGCGACGGCCCTTCAGGCCCAGTCGTGGAAGCCCCTCGAACAGACGGCTCTACAGGACGAAGCCTACGCCCGACACGATTGCGTCAACCTGCTGGACAGCACCAGCGTCACAGTACAACCCACCGGACAAGGCTCGTTCGCCGTGTGCCGCGCCGTCAAGGTGCAGACACCTGCCGGTGCCCTGCGCCAACGCGTGCTGAAGTACGACTACGACCCGCTGACAGCCGCCGCCCGCTTCCGTCGGGTCACCATCCATCATGCCGACGGCACGAAGACCGAAGTGGACGTGACGAAAACCCAGGACTATGCCGCACCCGCCCGTGCCATCTACTGGGGTGCCCGCCAGATTATGATCGAACTGGGACAACTGAAACCCGGCGACGTCATCGACTACGAGATTGACAAGAAAGGATTCACCTACGCCCTGCTGGCCGATACGCCGCAAGAGGACGACGACTCACGTTTCATCCCGCCCATGCGTGGCCAGTTCTACGACATCGTACCTTTCTGGAGCAGCGACCCGACGGTACGCAAAGTCTACCGCGTTAGCCTGCCTGCCGACAAGGACATGCAGTTCCAGTTCTACCAGGGCAGCTGTGCCTCGTCACTGCGCTACGAGGACGGACGCAAAGTCTACACCTTCGCCTCGGACGGCCTGATGCCTTTCCAGCGCGAGCCGAACATGGTGGACTTCTACGACGCTGCCCCCAAACTGATGATGTCTACCACTGCCGACTGGCGTGACAAGTCGCGCTGGTTCTACGGCGTCAACGAAGACTACGGCAGCTTCACCGCCATCCCCGAAGCCCAACGCAAGGTGGACGAACTGATACGCGGCAAGAAGACCGATCTGGAGAAGATAGCCGTACTGACCCACTGGGTGGCCGACAACATCCGCTACGCCGGCATCACGATGGGCAAGGGCGAAGGCTTCACCCTGCACAACCTGAAAATGAACTATACCGACCGCTGCGGTGTGTGCAAGGACATTGCCGGTACGCTTATCGCCTTCCTGCGCATGGCGGGCTTCGAAGCCTATCCGGCCATGACGATGGCAGGCAGCCGCGTAGAGACCATCCCTGCCGACCACTTCAACCACTGCGTAGCCGTGGTACGCCTGCAGGACGGTACACTGATGCCCCTCGACCCTACGTGGGTTCCCTTCTGCCGTGAGCTGTGGAGCAGTGCCGAGCAACAGCAGAACTACCTGCCGGGCACACCCGAAGGCACCGACCTCAGCCTGACACCCGTCTCTGCCCCCGAGAATCACTACGTACGCATCAATGCCGACAACCGCCTTTCTGCCGACGGCACCCTGCGAGGCAGCTTCACCATCGAAGCCGAAGGACAGAGCGACAGCAACATACGCCGCATCTTCACCACCGGCTTCCAAAGCGAATGGCAGAACACCATGGAACGCCAACTGCTCAACGTTTCGCCCAAGGCACGTCTCCTCAGTGTGGACTACGGACGCAATCCGAAAGACTATCAGAAGGCACCCATCCGCATCACCTTCCGCTACGAAATACCCGACTATGCCATGAAAACGGACGAGGACGGAATGGTCTTCAAACTGTTTGTGATGAACAACCTCTATACGCAAGTGATGTCCTATCTGCGCATCGACACCAGTCTGGAGACACGCCAATATGGCTTCAAGGACGGCTGTTCGCGCCTGGTAGAACTGAACGAAACACTGCGCCTGCCCGACCGCTACCTGCTGAAAGGAAAACAGTCGACAGAAACGACCGAAAATACAGTAGGAGCAGCCGCCAGCTTCGAGGGCAACATCAAAGGAGAGGGAAACCTCGTAACGGTAAAGACCACCCTCAAGCTAAACAAACGTGTGTACGAAGCATCCGACTGGTTCTCTTTCCGCAAAGCTGTTAATATGGCCAAGAGTTACAACCGCTACTTCGTTGCCAAAAAGAGATAATAACAATGTCCACCAATAAATCCAAGTGAATCAAATGAAAACAATCCATCTATATATAGGTGTACTTGCCCTGCTCCTGTCCGTGACCCTCACCGCGCAGGCAGCCTCCGAAGCCCGCTTCGGCAAACTGTCGAAGACCTACACCTTGCACGCCGACGGCAGTCAGGAACTCCGCGTGCAGAAAGAACTGACCCTCTACACCCACGCCGCCATGAACAGCCTTTACGGCGAAACGTTCATCGTCTACGATCCGCAATACCAGCAGCTCGAAATACACGATTCGTACACGCGGCAGAAGGATGGTACCGTCATCCGTACCCCCGACAACGCCTTTGTCGAAGTGTTGCCCTCCGCAGCCGCCAATGCTCCGGCCTACAATCGGCTGAAGGAAATGGTAGTAGTACATACCGGCCTGGAGCTGGGTGCCACCATTTATTTAGATTACTCTATCAAGAGCCGTGCCGGCTATCTGCCCGAACTGGATATCTGTTGCCCGGTGAAGGAACTGTCGCCCATCGACGAGTTCACCTGCCGCATCGAAGTTCCCGAAAGCAAGATGCTGCACTATGAATTGCTGAATGCCTCCGCCCGTCCGGCAGAAGCAAACAAAGATGGCATGAAATCCGTCACCTGGAAACTGAAAAACGTAGAGCCGCGCCCCTACTCTTACCCTTCACTGCGAGGCAGTCTGGGCATGGTGCAGCAGGTAGCTTCCGGCATGATGCCTGTTATCATGGCTTCCACATGGGCAAGCTATGCCGACGCACTGAAGTCACTTGCCCAGCAGTTCACCCCCGGCGACCGCACAGTCATTGAAGCCCAACTGAACGAACTGAAGCAGGCAGCACAGCAAGACAGCACCGACCTGCGCACAGCCATCGCCACCTACATGAACAGACTGTACACCTCCAGCCAGTGCAAGGTGTCGCTGCAAGAAGCAGGATACCGCCTGCGTCCGGCATCGGAAGTCATCCGTAGTGCCTACGGTACACTGGCCGAACTGGTTAACCTGGATGTCACCTTGCAACAAGCAGCCGGAATGAAAGCCGAAGCAGCCATCTGTGCCCTCCACCCGTCAGAAGCAGATAACCGGGGACTTGCTTCCATCGTTTCCCTCATAGCCCAATCCGAAAATGCTCCCCAAAAAGGAGCGGCCGTACAAGGAACAGGCGAATCCCGACTACAAGACTACATGACGGTGACTACCCTGCAGGCACAGCCCCTGAAACTGGCGGTAAACACAGCTCAAGACACTCAGAAAGACGTATTGGAAATCAATGCCGACAACTCGCAGACACTGCCCGACGGATGGCAGGTTGTCACCCTGAAACCGGTATCGGCTACCTTACCTTTATATACATACGCTGCCAATACCCGCATCCGCGAAAACATCCTGCTTCCGCAAACCGTGGAAGTGACCTGCGAAACATTGGTCAAGCTGCCCGAAGGTACCAACTGGAGTCAGAAAACCGACAAGACGCTGACTCGCCCATGTGGCAAGGTATCGTTCAGCTATAAGCAGGGAGCAGAGGGAGTAACCGTGACACGAAGCCTCAGCATCACACAACAATTACTCACTCCTCAGACCTACCGCGACTTCTATGCCCTGATGGCCGAATGGCGTGACAGCAACAACCACACACTGCTGCTGAAGCCTGTGAAGTAAGACGAAAATACAAAACGAGGGCGCATCCAAAACGGACGCGCCCTCGCTGTTCTCCTATATAATACAGGTAAGATTATACCAGATGTGAAATCCACTCTTCACGCTCACCCGGCAGCAAGTCGATGACAGGAATCTCGATCATCGTGTAGCAGCCCGGTTGCTGACGCATAGCTGCACGTGCCACGCAAACCAATACCTGAGCAGTCAAAGCCGGATTGTTGATACGCATGTTGAACTCGAACAGCTGGTTCTGCGTCTTGCCCGAAACACCCTTACGAGTCAGGTTCACACCGTGTCCCATGTCGAGCAGTGCATCTACGCTGGGCACGAGTTTCACGTGTGTTTCGTCGTTCACGAAGTAAGGATCGGCCTTGATGGCAGCAGCCACCTTGTCGAAATCGTAACCTTCGTTCAGTTCGATGTATACCATACGGCGATGGATGCCCGTACCGGTAGGAATCGTCATGGACAATGCAGCCTTCACACCTTCAATGGCCTTTACGGCTACTGTGTGTCCCATACTCATACCCGGTCCGAAGTTGGTATACGTAATACCTTTCGGTGCAATGGCTTCGAGCAACGTACGTACTACAGAATCGCTTCCCGGATCCCATCCTGCCGAGATGATGGAAACAGTATTGTGAGCCTTGGCCTCAGCGTCGAGCGTACGGCGCAGGTCGGCAATGCCTGTATGGATGTCAAAGCTGTCTACTGTATGGATGCCCAGCGCCAGAATCTCTTTGGCATATTTCTCCACACTGCGGGTCGGCGTACAAAGAATGGCCACGTCCACTCCTTCCAGTTCTTTAATATCTTTCACGACAGGATAATCGTTCAATTCAGCCGGACGGTTCTCGGCACCTGCACGGCGTACAACACCGGCAATTTCGAAATCAGGCGCAGCCTGCAAAGCCTGGAGCACATAGTGCCCGATATTGCCATAACCAACGATGGCAGCTCTTACTTTTTTCATACTTTTATCCAATTTAGTTATCAGTTTTCTTTTTAGTGGGTGCAAAAATACGCATTATTCATCAAATAGCGTACAAAACGGTGCAATCTTCCATTTTCTTTTTTTCTTTATTAAGACTATTTTATAGCCAATGGATATTTCGTACATTTGCACCGGACATATAACAAACCAGACATGGCATTTGTTCCGACCCCGAAGACGAAAGAGCTTCCAAACCAACAACTCAAGAACTCATAAACTCATAAACATATGATAGAATACCTCCGAGGCGAACTTGCCGAACTTAGTCCGGCAACCGCTGTCATCGACTGCAACGGCGTAGGCTACATAGCCAGCATTTCGCTCAACACCTACTCGGCCATACAGGGCAAGAAGACATGCAAGCTCTACATCTACGAAGCCATCCGCGAAGATACCTACCAGCTATACGGCTTTGCCGACAAGCAGGAACGCGAACTCTTCCTGCTGCTGATCACCGTATCAGGCATCGGAGGCAATACGGCACGAATGATTCTCTCGGCCTTGTCGCCCACCGAACTTATCAACATCATCAGCAACGAAAATGCCAATCTGCTGAAAACAGTGAAAGGTATCGGACTGAAAACCGCCCAACGCATCATCGTAGACCTGAAAGACAAGATAAAGACCGGAGCCGTAGCAGCCGCCATGGGTGTAGAACCGGGACTTCCGCTAGCAGGCATGGCCAACAGCGAACTGCAAGAAGAAGCCGTAGCAGCCCTCACCATGCTGGGATTTGCACAGGCTGCCTCGCAAAAAGTGGTTCTGGCCATTCTGAAAGAAACGCCCGATGCTCCGGTAGAACAGGTTATCAAACTGGCACTTAAACGACTCTGACATGATGAAGACAAAGAAAATATATATGAATGACTGGCTGACAGCCAACGCCCGGAACCAGACACAGCCGGCCGACAAATGGTATGTAGACTTTGCCAACCGTCTGCTTCCCCTGATCGACAGCTCTCCTCTGTATGCCGGTCATACGTTTTACGGTCTGACCAAAACAGCCATCCGGGTAAGTCTGTACTTCTACGATACCATTGCCCAGTCTGGCGGCTGGAAAGTTTTCTGTGACAAATACCGACAGCTCTACCACCAGACGTTACCTTTCTACGAGTGTACCGATTACATTGACGACGAAATCAACCTGCCCGATGTATGCCTGCTGTTATGGGACAGCCTTTCGCAACCGGCTCTCCTCCCGGACGAAGACCATCCGGAATTGCAAGCTTTCGCCGATCTTCACGCTCCTTTTCATTTCCAGAATCCTTATGACAAGGAACTGTTAGCACTGGCCGGAAAACTGTATGATGAAATGGACAGCCTGTTCGAAGAAGCGCCTATTGGCGAAATACCTTCACCCGACTCGTGGATGATGAACAGCCAAGTACTGGAAACTCCTTCGCTTCCTTTACCCGAAATTACTCCCGACAGCCGACTGACCAAGGACGTGGAACGCTGCCTGAAGTACAGCAACGGCTATCCCCTGCTTTATTTCGCCACCTACCGCGAACTGCACACCTTCCTGACTCAAGAACTGAAGTGGGAAGACCATCCCGATGGTCTGCTGGCCGACTTGAAAGACGAAAAGAACTTTGTGATCTATGCCAACAGCAAAGGCATGCTGATGGCTCCTGGTGTGGCAGCCTGCTTCTGCGATGCCCGCAATGCAGCCTACCATGCTTCGACGGCTGCTACCGAAGCATACAAGCTGTTCTGCCTGCCCGGCCATTGTCCGTTCGACCTGTTGAAGTATGGTATGCAGCACGGACTTCTGCCTGATGCCCAACTTCCCTTCCCGCAAGGAAAAGAAGTACTGCAGAACAACTGGGATTTCATAACACGATACTTTTTAGACGAATATTATGAGGGGGAATAAGAATACACATACTCGTCCGCGGCGGACCAGCAGCAAAAAAAAGCCGACAGGAAAAAGAATAGGCAAGTCGAAACCATCGAAAGCCAACAACCAGCTGAACAGAAGGGTAAAATAGGATCTGCCTGCAAGTAGCAGAGAAATAGAATACCACACACGAAACAATATAAGAGAAGTGCAAACATACTGTCATTTCCTCGACTCTGAACGGAATGGCAGCATATTTGCACTTCTTTTTTATGTGCCCTTATTTTCTAAGGATACAAGAGGATATATCAAATTAAGGAAACATCTTCCTTTAGACACACCCTCCTTCTCACGAAAGTTTTTTTCTTAAAGCTCGATAATTTCTTCGTTGCACACGGTCAGTTTCTCCACTCCTTCGGTAGTTACCACCCATGAGTTCTCTATACCTAACGGACCGACACCCTGCAACACAATCTTCGGTTCCAAGGCAAATACCATGCCCGGCTCCAGCTCCTGCTTCATGCGGGGAGCGATAACAGGTGCTTCGTTAATTTCCAAACCGATGCCATGACCGATGAACTTAGCCTTCTGTCCTACTCCCATGAAATAATCGGCAAATCCGGCTTCCTCCACCATCTTGACAGCCGTATTGTACAAATCTTCGCACGCTACGCCCGGCTTCGCCATGTTGGCAATGGCTTCTTGCACTTCCAGACACGTCTGATGTGCCGCATACGCCTTTTCCGGCAATTTACCGATAGAGAATACACGACTCATATCACCCATATAGCCGTAGAAGTTACCACCCATATCCACCATCAGACTCTGTCCTGCCTGCAACAGTGAACCGTTTGCACCTCCTGGCAACGAAGGATCGAGTCCCTCACCACCCAAGGCAAAATCGTAGGGAGAAGGAGCAGCAGCATTGTCACCTGCCAACAGACTGCCCATAAATATTTCCATACTCTGCCCAAACACACGGAAAATGCCCAGACAGCCTTCCAGACGCATCAGCCGTTCTATCTCGATGGAAAGCTGACGGTCGGTCATGCCCGGACGATAAACAGACGGTATCTGTTCGTAAGCTTTGGCATGCGCTGCTCCCGAACGACGGAAAATCTCAATCTCCATCACCGTCTTGATGCTGCGTGCCTGACGAATCAGCGACGAACCGCACGGCACAACTTCCGCTTCGGGGAAACAGGCTGCCAGCCGATTGTACTCAGTAAACGACAGTTCATCGCCTTCCAGCATCAGTTTTTTGGGCAAAGGCAAACCACACTCCTGTATCAGTTCCGGCACTTGCTCGGGCTTGCGTACAGGAAGTACATGTTCTCCGGTAATGTTATTGGGGCGCTTGACAAACAGGCGGGCAGGCGATTCCAGGGGCAAATACAGGTAACCGCTAACTACAGTTCCGTAGGTATATATCAGATTGACATTGCAAGCAATAAGGGCGGCATCAATTCCACGTTGAGCCATCAGTACACGTATCTTATCACGTCTTTGTTTTAATTCCGGTTGTAACATCTTTTATAATTATGATTGGTTAGCATTCTTCGTTTTCGCACACAAAGATACAATTCTCCCGTCATAATTCCATCAATCCGGAAAATGATTATATACGCCTATATAAAAAAAGTACTGCCCCATACCTTCACAGGCCGCAGGCAGCACAAACCACAAATACAAATACAACTAAACAAAGTTGCTTTATACTATTCCCTGACCCATCATGGCGTGAGCCACCTTCATGAATCCGGCGATATTTGCGCCTTTCACATAGTTGATGTAACCGTCAGGTTCTGTACCATATTTAACACATTGTTCATGTATGCCGTGCATGATAGTGTGCAGTTTCTCATCCACTTCTGCAGCACTCCAGCTCAGGTGCATGGCGTTCTGCGACATTTCCAATCCGCTGGTAGCCACACCACCGGCATTTACAGCCTTACCCGGTGCATACATAATCTTGTTTTCGATAAAGAGGTCGATGGCTTCGGGCGTACATCCCATGTTGGATATTTCGCCTACGCAAGTCACGTTATTATCTATCAGGTGACGGGCATCTTCGCCATTCAGCTCGTTCTGTGTAGCGCAAGGCAGTGCGATGTCTACCTTCACTTCCCACGGACGTTTGCCAGCTACGAATTTTGCACCCGGGAACTGCTCGGCATACGGTTCAACGATATCATTGCCCGAAGCACGAAGTTCCAGCATATAGTCAATCTTTTCGCCACTGATGCCATCCGGATCGTAAATGTAACCGTCGGGACCGGAAATGGTAACCACCTTGGCACCCAGTTGCGTAGCTTTTGTAGCAGCACCCCAAGCCACGTTACCGAAACCGGAGATAGCTACTGTCTTACCTTTAATATCAATACCTTTCGTCTGCAGCATCTGGTTCACGAAGTACAAACCACCGAAACCTGTAGCCTCAGGACGGATCAGCGAACCGCCGAATTCCAATCCCTTACCAGTAAACGTACCGGTAAACTCACGGGTCAGCTTCTTGTACATACCGAACATATAGCCTACTTCGCGACCACCTACGCCGATATCACCGGCAGGAACATCCATATCGGGTCCCAGATGACGCCACAATTCCAGCATAAATGCCTGACAGAAACGCATAATTTCGGCATCGCTCTTACCGCGCGGTGAGAAGTCGGAACCTCCCTTACCGCCACCCATAGGCAGCGTAGTCAGCGCGTTCTTGAAAGTCTGCTCAAATCCTAAGAATTTCAGGATGGAAAGGTTGACGGAAGCATGGAAACGGATACCGCCTTTGTACGGGCCAATGGCATTATTGAACTGTACACGGTAACCCAGATTCGTCTGAACTTCACCCTTATCGTCCACCCACGTAACACGGAACGTAAAAATCCGGTCAGGTTCAACCAATCGTTCTATAATCTTTGCTTTTTCGAACTCTGGATGCTGGTTATATATATCTTCTATAGAAAGAAGTACTTCCTTTACGGCTTGAAGATATTCAGACTCGCCGGGGTGCTTAGCCTCCAAAGAGGACATGATACGTTCGATGTTCATAATATTACTTTTTAAAAGGTTATTGCCTCTGTTATTTATTCAAGGTCATTCGAGCAATTTGTCAGCGAACAACACTGCAAATATAGGGAAACTTTTCGTATTTCCTAAATTTTAAAGCGATATTTTGATTAATAAATGATAAAATGACAAAAAACTACGTATTTTATTCCTTAAAACCCATTCCCAGGTTGTACATGATGAAGCTATATATGTCTGCCTGCTCCTCCAGCACCTTGCTCATGGGCTTTCCAGCTCCGTGTCCGGCCTTGCTGTCGATGCGGATAAGGGTCGGATTCGTTCCATCATTGCAAGCCTGCAGCGTTGCCGCAAACTTGAACGAGTGTGCCGGCACTACGCGGTCGTCGTGATCGGCCGTCGTAACCATAGTGGCAGGATATTTTGTACCCGGTTTCAGGTTGTGCAAGGGCGAATACCCTTTCAGATACTCGAACATTTCTTTGCTGTCTTCGCTCGTACCGTAATCGCTTGCCCAGTTCCAGCCAATGGTGAACTTATGATAGCGAAGCATATCCATCACGCCCACTTCGGGAATGGCTACACGGAACAGATCGGGACGCTGCGTCATGCAGGCACCTACCAGCAGACCTCCGTTCGAGCCTCCCACGATGGCTATCTTGTCCTTATTGGTATAGTTGGCAGCTATCAGATACTCGGCCGCCGCAATAAAGTCGTCGAAAACATTCTGCTTCTGCATCTTTGTGCCGGCCACATGCCAGGCTTCGCCATATTCGCCGCCTCCGCGCAGGTTGACCTGCGCATAGATTCCTCCGTTCTCCAGGAAAGGAATGCGCATAGCCGAGAAGCCAGGATTCAGACTGATGTTGAAACCTCCGTAACCGTACAGGTATACCGGATGCGTACCGTCCTTTTTCAGGTCTTTCTTATATGTAAGGAACATGGGAATCTTCGTACCGTCCTTGCTGGGATAGAACACCTGTTCGGTAACGAAAGCATCGGCATCGAAATCGACCTTCGGCGCACGGAACAGTTCGTATGTATTCTTATCCATATCATATTTATAGGTAGCACCCGGAATGGTGAACGAAGTAAAGCTGAAGAAGCATTCCTTGTCGTCCTTATCGCCACTGAAGCCCACGGTTCCCAACGACGGCAGCTTGATTTCCTGCAACTGCTTGCCGTCGAGTCCGTACACATAAGCGTGGTTGGAAGCGTCTTTGTCGTAAGTCAGGAACAGTTTTCCGCCAATCACCTGCGCCCCCGACAACACTGCTTCCGACTCGGGCACCAGTTCTGTCCAGTCTTTCAGTTCGCTCTTGGCAAGGTCGGCCACCATTATGCGGTTTTTCGGAGCTCCGTGGTTGGTGAACAGATATATTTTCCCGCCAATTACTTCCAGCGGACTATACTGATAATCCATATCTGTAGCCATCGCCACAAAGGGAGCGTCATTCCGGCGCAGATCCTTCACGTACAAGGCATTTCCACGTCCTTCTCCGCTTTCGTACAGGAAAAGCATCGTCTCATCCTCGCTCACACTGCAAGTATAGAAGCGTTTGGGATAGGCCGGATTCTGGTACACCAGCTTGTCCTGCGACTGGGGAGTACCCAGTTTGTGATAGTATATCTTATGATTGGCATTCACGTTGGAGAACTCCTTCCCTTTCTCGGGAGCATCGTAAGCACTGTAATAGAATCCGTCGCCCTGCCATTCGGCTCCGGTAAACTTGGCCCATTCGATGTGATCGTCCAGCAGCTGCCCGCTTTCTGCATCCATCACATAAATCTCGGTCCAGTCCGAACCGCTGCGCGAAATGGTATAAGCCGCATACTTTCCATTGTGCGAGAAAAAGATGCCGGTCAGCGCCACCGTACCGTCGTCCGACAGACGGTTGGGATCGAGGAACACGCGTGGTTCGCCATCCAGCTTATCCTGCACATACAATACGCTCTGATTTTGCAGGCCGTCATTCTTGAAGAAATAATACTTTCCGTGTTTCTTGAACGGCGTACCTATCTTTTCGTAGTCGGACACCGCAGTCAGGCGTTTCAACAATGCCTCACGAAACGGAATCTGCGACAAGTAACCGTTTGTAACCTTATTCTGTGCTTCGACCCACGCAGCTGTTGCCGCACTGGTATCATTCTCCAGCCAACGATACGGATCGGGAACTTCCGTGCCGAAGTACACATCCACCGTATCTACTTTCGCCGTTTCGGGATACACCAATTTGGATTGTTTCACACCACAAGATACTGCTGTCATACTCATAGCCAATGCTAAAATCTGGACTTGTTTCATAAAATATTTCCGTTCGTTCAGTGTTATTGGCGCAATATACGAATAAAAAATGAATATTTAAAAAACTATGGTTCGAAATATCGCGAATATTCTCCCCCGTTTTTTTCCTAGTTAGGAAATATTTTTTTCCCAGTTAGGCAGAAATTTTTTCCTAACTGGGAAAAAAACGGCCCCCTTAAGTGTATAAAAGAATAGGCAGAAAAACACATTAAAAAAACAGGAAACAAAGTCATCCGTCTTTCACCTTTCACCGCAATTCATGGATTATCAGCGAGATGCGGTGAAACTTCACACGGAAAACTTTGTTCACAACAGAAAAAGCGGTGAAATCACGATGTTTCACCAGTCTCCCAAACATCTGAAAAACCTCTCCCAAACAAGTCTTGTAAACCACTTGCACGGCTCACGAACGACACTTGTATGGCTCGTGAGCAACACTTGCACGGCTCACGAGCGACACTTACATAATAACTCTCACAACTATGGACTTTAGCAACGTAAAGAGGGACTTGGGAAGCGTAAAGAGGAACTTTCGGAGAATAAGGTTCGAGAGACTCAGAACCATTCCCTGAAAGCCGGCACACGTGCTTTGCTGATGATGACTTTTTCGTCGGTAGGAGGCGTAAGCTGAAGAACCATCCGCCCGCCAAACCAAAGGCTGACGCCTACGACGGCTTTGTGGGCAATGATATACTGACGGTTGGCCCGAAAGAACTGACGGGGATTCAGCAGCTCAGCCAATTCATCGAGTGTCTGTTGGAAAATAAAAGTCTCGGAAGACTGGAGAACCGCCTTAACCACTCCATCGCTGATGTAGAAATAAGAGATCTGGTCTACACTGACCGGCACGAAACGGTCGCCTTTCACAGGAACCAGAAAGTGAGTCTTATATCCTTCTTCCCGCTTCAGGGCGTGCATGACAGCCTGAAAATCGGTCTTCGTGCCCTCCGCTTTCGCACCTCCAAGCAGCTTCAGCTTGTCGATGGCCATTTGCAGGTCGGCACTGCTGATGGGTTTCAGCAAATAAGCAATGCTGTTCACGCGAAAAGCCTGCAAAGCATATTCATCGTAAGCGGTGGTAAAGATGATGGGACAGGTGATGTCAACCTGCTCGAAGATGCCGAAAGCCGACCCGTCTGCCAAGTGGATATCCATAAATACCAGTTCGGGCATGGAGTGGCTGGCAAACCACTCCAGTGTATCGGTCACACTATCCGTCTCGCCTACAATATCGAAATCGGTATCCACCTCTTGCATGGCTGCTTTCAGGTTGCGAAGGGCAGCCTTTTCGTCTTCTATAATCAGTGTCCTCATATCAGTGGCAGGGTTACTTTAAAGTCGTTGTTGCTTTCTTCGATGGTAATGTCTTTCCCGAAAAGCAGCCGGTAACGTTTGGACAGATTAGCCAGTCCGATGCATGTACTGCTACTGCTTGACAGTTTGGGCTGTATACGATTCGTGACATACAGTTCATTACCATTCGCCCGGATGCTGATCGTTAACGGATTCCGCCGGCTGATTTCATTATGCTTCACCGCATTTTCCACCAGCATCTGTACTGCCATTGGCGGTACCTCCCGCTGCAACAGCTCCTGCGGGATATCTATATCGAAGTGCAGATTGTCCTCGTAGCGCATCTGCAAAAGATATATGTACGAACGTACAAAAACCATCTCTTCATTCAGAGTGACAGTATGCGACAGATTGTCGTGCAACGTGTAGCGCATGACCCGCGACAGTTCCTGAAGATAATTCTGAGCCTTGTCCGGCGATTCCCGTATCAGTGAATACAGCGTATTGAGCGAGTTGAAAAGCATGTGCGGATTCAGCTGGCTTTTCAAAGACTCGTATTGGTTGACAAGATTTTCCGTACGCAACTGCTCGTTTTCGAGCAACATCTTGCGACTACGCCGGTTCTGGTAGTCCAGATAGCAAGTACCGGTCACAATGCAAGCTATCAGGATATCCCTCAACGGATGCAGGTAATGATGGAGCATCGCAGTGATGGCCGGTATGCCGAAGTGCTGGTGGGCATAGACAAAGCCCTTTCCCAACAGATTGCATACAACCAGTGTGACCACAAAACTCACCATAACCCTTTTCCAGCTCAATGCTGTAGTCAGACTGCCGGACATCATGATTCTGACATTGATGAAGAACAACAGCAATATGGAGAAATAAGTAAACAGTATTTCGTAACAGACATTGAGCCAATGAATATCCGGAAACAGACGGCTGCCCGATACGGGATCGGACAACGCTATCAGTTCGGGCAAGTGCATGAGGAACGCCACTATAATAGAAATGGCGTTCAACATCAGCAGAAACTTCTTATGGATGCGCAACAACTTCATGCGGCAAAGTTAGTGTTTTTTATCCATAATTCTGGCTGCCACATACATTCCCGGCCGGAAATCTGAATTAGTCTGCGTGATACGCGCATAGACTTTGATGGAACGGTTGACGTTGTCCACCATCTGATCTACCGAAACAAGTTCGGCTGTGAACGTCGTATCCTGCATGCCATTGACCTTGAACGAAAAGCGACTGCCGGGCAACAGCTTGTCCAGGTCTTTTTCGTAAGCCGTAAGCTGCAACATGGGGTTGCTCTTGTCAATCACATCACAGACTGGTTCGCCGGCAGCAAAATACTTGCCTGCATTGACATTCATGTTGGTTACGTAGCCGTTGCGCGGAGCACGTACTTCCAGATAGGTGCGAATACCGTCGCGAGTCACTGCTACAGTATCTGTACCCAGCAAGGCCAGTTGGGCGGCAGCAGCCTCCATACGGCTTTTCATGGACAGATAGTCGGCCTTGCTTTGCTGCATACGTTTCAACGAAGCCGATTCGCCGGAAACAAGTTTCTGCTGACGCTCGTATTCCTTCTTCAGATATTCGGTCTGGGCAGCAGCATCGAGATAGGATTGCTGAAGCTCGATAAAGTCCGGATTGGCCAAAGTCAGCAGAACTTCTCCCTTCCGTACATATTCACCCGGCAGGACACGGATGTCGTGTACCGAACCGCCCATGCTCAGCGTAACAGTCACATGACTCTGCGGAGGCATAACAATAACACCGTTGAACGACGGCGGATTGGCCACGTTGGTAGCACCGCTTATGCCGTCTACTTCGGGCGTCCGTGTGGTGTCCGAACCGGCTTGCTCTGCCATCTCTGTAGCGTTTGCAGATTCAGTCTGCCGGGCAGAGGGATTTGAACACGATGCTGCAAGCAAAGCAAGCATCAGGTAAATCATTCGTTGTTTCATCAGGTTCATTTTATTCATTTTTTTCTAATGTTCGTTTTTTAGTGATAAATTCTTGGACTCAGGAACCACTGTCTTATTCAGTGTAAAGTTCCAATTCTAATAAGGTAACGTTGTAGGCATAGACCGTTTCAATATACCCGCGCTTGATTTCGCGGACAGTATTCAGGCTTTGAATGAATTCGCTGATATCGGTTTCATTCTCCTGAAACTTTTGGGTTGCACTTTGCTGTAAAGCTTCAGCTTCCTTGATAGCTGCCTGCTGATAATAAGTCAGACGTTCGCGCTGACGGGCAAGCTGGCTTTGCAGTTCGCTTACTTTATTGGACAGTTGCTGCCGATTGGCCTCTGCCTCCCAACCTGCTGCCTGCATAGCGATGCGCGCCTGTCTGGCACGGCTCCGCTGAGGGAAAAAGAGAATGGGGAAAGAAGCCCCTACCATCCACGAATTAAGTCCGGTAAGCGGAGCTATCTTCTGACGGACATAACCAATGGAAAACTCAGGAAAGAAACGGCTTCGTTCTATTTTCAACAAGTCTTTTTTCTCTTGCAGCTGAGCATTGAAATAATCCAGATGACGGGTTGACAGGATACGACCCTCTGTCGGCATCTGCATAACCGACAGGGTCGTATCGGCAGGGACCAAAGGCCGATCGCTATAACAAGTCCATACAAACCGGCGTTCGGCCAGTGTCAGGTCTCCGGAAGTTTCCATCCATCGCGTATTCAGGTCGGCTGCCAGTGCTGTTATCATGTTGCGTTCGGCCAGATCAATGTCTCCCTGAAGGTAACGCTGTTCACCACTGTTCCGCAACTGTTCAGCCAGTTCTTTCTGTCCGTTGTACAAAGCGTTGATGTTGAAAGCATACTGGTAGTACGCCCATGCCCGCTTTACTTCTGCGGTGATTTCTTTCTTCACCATGTCCCGATAACTTTTTCCTTTGTTTATTTGCGTGTTGGACAATGCATTCTTGTAGAAAGGAGTCAGCAGAGAGCCAAGTGACTGTTCGATAGCCAGTTCGTTATCGTGGCGGTCGGTGCCATTCAACTGTCCCCACGAATAACTGAAAGAAGTATTGCCGCCATCCCAGGCTTCGCCTTTCGAAGCACGGGCACGTTCAATCTCCGACTCGGCCATCTTCAGACGCGGATGATTGCGCAAGGCTATTTCAACAGCCTGCTCCAAGGTCACCGGCTGCTGCGCTTGTACGGCAGGCACACTGATGACCAGCATGGCGATGCCAAGCATCATCCGACGAAAAGAAAGGCGGTTCTTCCTGCGTATGCGTCTGGCAGCGATACTGCCCACCAGGCGGTAGAATACTGGAATAATGATCAGCGTCAGTATGGTCGACACAATCAGTCCGCCTATCACAACTGTAGCCAGCGGACGCTGTACTTCGGCACCGGCCGAAGTAGCGATAGCCATCGGCACAAAGCCCAACGAAGCTACCAAACCGGTCAGGAAGACTGGGCGCAGCAAATGCGGACACCCTAAAGATATGATACGATCGGTACACATATGATATTTAGTTTGTTTGCGTATATCGTTGAAATGATTGATCATCAGAATTCCGTTCAATACGGCCACACCAAAAAGGGCAATGAAACCGACACCGGCCGAGATACTGAAAGGCAAGCCGCGCAGCCACAAAGCTACGATACCTCCAATCAGTGAAAGCGGAACAGTGGAGAATACAACCAGCGAATAAATGACACTACGGAACGCAAAGAACAGCAACAGCAGGATGAGCAGCAAAGCAATAGGAATAACCACCGTCAGAGTGCTGATAGCGTTCTGCAGATTTTCAAACTGACCGCCGTATTCGAAATAATAACCGGGCTTAAGTTTCACGTTCTTTTCGAGCGCGTCACTGATTTGGCTGACCACTTGCTGAATGTCGGCATTGCGCACATTCACACCAATGACAACCCGGCGTTTGGTAGCGTCACGATTAATCTGGAGAGGTCCGTTCACCAGTTCGATGCTGGCTACTTCACTAACCGGCAACTGAATGTTATCCTTAGTACGGACAAACAGTTTGTCGATGTTCAAATCACTCACCTTTTCCTTGTCCAGACGAACAACGAGGTCGAACCTGCGCTCGTTCTCGAATACCACTCCTGCCGTCTCGCCTGCATAAGCAGTACGGATAACAGTATTCAGTTCTTCGATATCAATACCATAACGGGCTATTTTTGCGCGGTCGTAGTGGACAAGCAACTGTGGAAGTCCCATGGCCTGTTCCACCAATACGTCGGCTGCTCCGGGAACCTGTTCCACGTAGCGGGCTGCTTCCTGAGCCTTTGCATACAATTCGGCCATGTCTTCTCCATAAAGTTTGATGGCAATATCGGCCTTGGCACCTGTCATCAGCTCGTTAAAACGAAGCTGGATAGGCTGACTGAAGTTAAATTCGGCTCCGTCAATAGAGTCCAGACACTGTTTCATCTTCTCTACCATCTCTGCACGGCTCGACGCGGAAGTCCATTCGGCAAAAGGTTTCATAACAATCATCACATCGGCGTCTTCCACCGCCATCGGGTCAGTCGGAACTTCGGCCGTACCGATCTTGGCTACAACATGCTTGATTTCGGGAAAGCGTTCTTTGAGACGTTTTTCTGCTTCGAGCGAAACTTCAATGCTACGGCTCAGCGAACTACCGGCAGGCAGCGTCATCTGCATGGCAAAGTCGCCTTCGTCAAGGGTCGGGATAAATTCGGCTCCCAACTTTGTGAAAAGCAGCAACGAGAGCAACAGGGCTACAAAAGAAGCAGCAATAGTGCCCCACACATGAGCCAGACTGAAACGAAGCACACGCTGATAGATTTTATTCAGCCAGTCGAAGAAACGGTCGGCCAGTGTAGGCTTCACCGTCATGGTACGTTTCAGGAAGAGGGATGCCATCATCGGAACATAAGTTATAGAAAGAAGAAGAGCACCGATAATGCAGAACACCAGTGTCTTGGCCATCGGCGTGAAGTATTTGCCTTCGATACCGGTCAAAGTCAAGATAGGGAAGAACACGATCAGAATGATAAGTACGGCAAACGTAGCACTTCTCACCACACGGCTTGCTCCTTTTTCTACTTCCTGATCCATCTCCTGAGAAGTCAGCGTACGTCCTTTCAGTTCCCGCCCGTAAAGATGGGCCAGAATTCCTTCCAGAATAACAATGGAACCGTCTACCACGATACCGAAGTCTATCGCACCAAGACTCATAAGGTTGGCCGAGACATTAAATATACGCATCAGAATAAAAGCGAAAAGCATCGCTAGTGGAATGACCGATGCCACAATCAGGCCGGCACGCATATTGCCTAAGAAGATAATCAGTACCAGAAACACAATGATGGCACCTTCCACCAGATTGCGTATTACGGTAGAGATATTACGTTTCACCAGTTCCGAACGGTTCAGATAAGGTTCCACACTCACTCCTTCGGGCAGCATCTTCTGGACTTTCTCCACCCGCTTCTCCAGTTCCTTGGTCACGACATTGGCATTGGCACCTTTCAGCATCATGGCAATACCGCCCACACACTCTCCTTCGCCATCTTTCGTCATGGCTCCGAAGCGTTTGGGAGCACCGAACTGTACTTTACCAATGTCTCCGATGTGTACCGGTATACCGCCACGGTTGGTCACAACAATCTGCTCCACATCGTGCAAATCGTTGATCATACCTTCCGAACGGATATAATAGGCACGGTTTACCTTTTCTATATAACTGCCACCCGTATTCTGGTTGTTGCGGCTCAAGGCTTCGAATACCTCGCCGATAGTAATGTTGAGCGAATACAAGGCATCAGGATCTACCGCTACTTCATATTGCTTCAGATAACCACCGAAACTATTGATTTCTACAATACCGGGAATACCCGACAATTGTCTTTTCACAATCCAGTCCTGAATGGTGCGCAACTCCATGGCATCATAACGGTTTTCATACCCCGGAGCTACCTTAAGCACATACTGATATATTTCGCCTAAACCCGTCGTGATAGGCATCAGCTCGGGAGTTCCTAGTTCCGACGGAATTTCACCCGCTACCATCTGAATTTGTTCGTTAACCAGTTGCCTGGCGTCCAGCGTAGGAACATCTTCCTTGAAAACAACCGTTACAACCGACAGCCCGAAGCGGGATACCGACCGTATTTCCTCTACGTTCATGACGTTGCTCATGGCTATTTCGATAGGGAAAGTGATAAGCTGTTCCACTTCTTGCGGAGCCAGTGTAGGCGACACAGTAACAATCTGCACCTGATTGTTGGTAATATCGGGCACGGCATCAATGGGCAGCGTCAGCATGGAATATATGCCACCCGCCAGCAAAAGCAGTGTGGTCAGCGCCACAAACAGCTTCTTTCTGATTGAAAAATGTACGATTTTTGTAAACATAAAATAAGCGACACTAAATTTATAATGATTACAAAGTTAGTGCTTATACAATCTGTATTCTCCACCTCACCGTTGAAACGCCCAAAATGCAGGTTGAAATACACAATACGGGAAATGACCTTACCACAACATTCGTTCACAGTTCCCATCCCCAAACGTTTCGGAAGTGTTCAATGTCCGGAACATCGCCAGTAAACTCCATTTTTTATTACCGCCTCCTTGCATATCCCAAGAAAAAGCACGAATTTTGACGGACTAATCTATTAAATTGCAAAAACAGACATGCTCAGCAAGTTCAAACTAAACCAGCTGTACTTCAAGGACACACAGTTTGCCAACCTGATGACCAGACGTATCTTCAACGTTCTGCTGATAGCCAATCCTTACGACGCTTTCATGTTGGAAGATGACGGGCGCATCGACGAAAAGATATTCAATGAATACACCTCGCTCTCGTTGCGCTATCCGCCGCGCTTCACACAGGTCAGCACGTGCGAAGAAGCCCTGAAGCAACTGTCGTCCATAACCTACGACCTCATTATCAGCATGCCGGGAACAGGCGACAACGAAGGTTTCGACGTGGCACGTAATATCAAAGGGCAATATCCCAACATCCCGATGGTGATACTGACCCCCTTCAGTCACGGCATCACCAAACGCATAGCCAACGAAGACCTCAGCCCGTTCGAATACATTTTCTGCTGGCTGGGAAATACAGACTTGCTGGTATCCATCATCAAGCTGATAGAAGACAAGATGAACCTGGAGCATGACGTCAACGAGGTAGGCGTCCAGACCATTCTGCTGGTAGAAGACGGCATCCGCTTCTACTCGTCCATACTGCCTAATCTCTATAAATTCGTGCTGAAGCAGAGTCAGGAATTCTCGACCGAAGCCCTGAATGCACACCAGCGTACCCTGCGCATGCGCGGACGGCCCAAAATAGTACTGGCACGTACTTACGAAGAAGCTATTCACATTTACGAAAAATACAAAAACAACATATTGGGTGTCATTACCGATGTCCGTTTCCCTCGCGTAGAGCGTGGCGAAAAAGACGGACTGGCCGGCATCAAGCTTTGCGCAGCCATCCGCAAGGAAGATCCGTTTGTGCCGCTCATCATCCAATCGTCCGAATCGGAGAATGTTTCGTATGCAGCCAAATACGGTGCAGCTTTCATCGACAAGAATTCCAAAAAGATGGATGTTGACCTGCGCCGCATTGTATCGGAAAACTTCGGTTTCGGCGACTTCATCTTCCGCAATCCCGACACACACGAAGAAATTGCCCGCGTAAAGAACCTGAAAGAACTGCAAAACATCATCTTTGCCGTACCTGCCGAATCGTTTCTTTACCACATCAGCCGCAACCACATCAGCCGTTGGCTCTATTCGCGTGCCATGTTCCCCATTGCCGAGTTCCTGAAGCCTATCACCTGGAACAGCTTGCAGGACGTGGACGCTCACCGCAAAATCATCTTCGAGGCCATTGTAAAATACCGCAAGATGAAAAACCAGGGTGTGGTAGCCATCTTCAAGCGCGACCGCTTCGACCGCTACTCCAACTTTGCCCGCATTGGCGACGGCTCGTTAGGAGGCAAAGGCCGTGGACTGGCTTTCATCGACAACCTGGTGAAACGACATCCCGAATTTGAAGAGTTTGACAATGCACGAGTAGCCATTCCCAAGACTGTCGTTCTGTGTACCGACGTCTTCGACGAATTTATGGAGACCAATAATCTGTATCAGGTAGCCCTGTCGGATACAGACGATGCCACCATACTGCGCTACTTCCTGAAAGCCAAACTGCCCGACCGACTGGTAGAGGACTTCTTCACCTTCTTCGACGTGGTGAAGTCGCCCATCGCCATCCGCTCGTCCTCGTTGCTCGAAGACTCACACTACCAGCCCTTTGCCGGCATCTACAATACGTACATGATTCCCTACCTGGACGATAAGTACGAAATGCTGCGCATGCTCAGCGATGCCATCAAGGGCGTATATGCTTCAGTCTACTTCCGCGACTCCAAAGCCTATATGCAGGCCACAAGCAACGTCATCGACCAGGAAAAAATGGCTGTCATCCTGCAAGAAGTTGTGGGTAACCAGTATGCTGACCGCTACTATCCTTCGATGTCGGGTGTAGCCCGCTCGCTGAACTACTACCCTATCGGCGACGAGAAGGCTGAAGAAGGCATCGTAAACCTGGCTCTCGGATTAGGCAAGTACATCGTGGACGGAGGATTAACCCTACGCTTCTCGCCCTATCACCCCAACCAGGTGCTGCAGACCAGTGAAATGGAGATTGCCCTGCGCGAGACACAGACTCGGTTCTATGCCCTCGACCTGAGCAATGCCGGACACAACTTCTCCATTGACGACGGCTTCAACCTGCTGAAACTGCACGTCAAGGAGGCCGAGAAAGACGGCGCACTGAACTACATCGCTTCAACCTACGATCCGTATGACCAGATCATACGCGACGGGCTGTATCCGGGCGGACGAAAAGTCATCACCTTTGCCAACATCCTGCAACACGACGTTTTCCCACTGGCACGCATCCTGCAACTGGCTTTGAAGTACGGACAGGAAGAAATGCGCCGTCCCGTCGAAATAGAGTTTGCCGCCACCATGAGCCGCGAAAAGGATAAGACAGGCACCTTCTACCTGCTACAGATACGCCCCATTGTAGACAGCAAGGAGATGCTCGACGAAGACTTGGCCGCCATCCCTGACGACCAACTGTTGTTACGCTCGAACAACTCGCTGGGACATGGCATCATGAACGAACTGTACGACGTAGTCTACGTCAAAACAGATCACTACAGCGCCTCGCACAATCCTGAAATAGCACGCGAGATAGAAAAGCTGAACCAACAGTTCCTGAACGAACAGAAGAACTACATCCTTATCGGACCGGGACGCTGGGGAAGCAGCGATTCCTGGCTCGGCATCCCCGTGAAGTGGCCGCACATCAGCGCAGCCCGCATCATTGTGGAAGCCGGACTGACCAATTACCGTGTAGATCCCAGTCAGGGTACGCACTTCTTCCAGAACCTGACCTCGTTCGGTGTGGGCTACTTCACCATCAACGCCTTTATGAACGACGGCGTCTATAATCAGGACTTTCTGAACGCACAGCCTGCCGTATACGAAACGCAATACCTGAGGCACGTACGTTTCAGCCAGCCGGTTATTGCTAAAATGGATGGAAAGAGGAAACAGGGAATCGTATTGTTGCCGTCCGATTAAAAATACAACCGCCGTCCGTCTTTTCACCGAAGCCTGTGCAGAGTAATCATCACCACCTCGGCCGGAGCGAACAGACGGATGGCGTGTTGGGAAGTACCGATGCCGTTGGTCACAATCATCGGAATGTGAGCCGAATTGTATTTCAGCCCAGTCAGGAAACGTTGGCCATAGCGCGAAGGAACCACCGGTGCATAACCGAAGAGGGTGACTTGTCCGCCATGGGTATGTCCGGCCAATATCAGGTCAGCATGGGTTACAGGCACATCCTCAGCATAGTCAGGCGTATGGGTTAGCAATATCACAAAGTCTTCGGACGACAGAGCAAGTGTAGGCGATTGCCCGTTCTGCTTCAGGTCGAACGGATTGCGCACACCGGCTACCAGTATGCGATCCTTACCCCGCTTCAACGTATCGACCTTATGCTCCAATAAACGGATGCCGCGACGTTTCATCTCGTTCACCACTTCGCTGTAGCAGGCTTCGTAATCGTTGTTTCCTAATACGGCATAAGTCCCCAACGGAGTTTTGACCTGCGCCAGGGCAGCCATCAGCGGAGCCACATATTGGCAACCTTCGTGATAGTCGCCGCCCATCAGCAAGACATCAGCATGCAGGGACGAAAGTAACCGTACCAGATCGGCCAACCCCTCCTCTTTCAGCAGACTCTTGTAGTGCAGATCGGAAATAAAGGCAATCCGGCAACTGTCAAAAGCCTCGGGAACATCGCGATGAGTGAAATCGTACATCCGAACACGCTTCACCCCTTTGTACGACGACGAGACATCAACCGTGGTAAACGTAATCTGTGTGCCCCGTTTCACGATCTCCTTCTTCCTGATCTTCAGCTTAGCCAACGAACGCGACGAACGGGCAGAACGCCCCGACATGCGGCGAATGTCCCGCAAATCGGACTGATCGAACGTAAGCACTCCCACAAGCGAGACCGGTAATCCTACCGTATCGGCCCGCAATGCACTGTCAGGAACCACTTCGAGTGACGGTAAGGACGACACCAGATTCCGCTTCGACTTGCACGAAGAAAGAAGCATCAACAGCAAAAGAAAGGATATATAAAAGAACTTCTTATTCATAACTGGGTGCAAAAATAGGCTTTTTTGCTATCTTTGCCTGTAACCATTCATATTTATTAGAAAGCCATGAAAGAGATTAAGCAAAATTCACTACGGGCATGGGTGCTTGCCGCCCGCCCCAAGACTTTGACCGCTGCCCTCATCCCCGTGCTGCTGGGTAGCGCACTTGCTTTCAGCGACGGGTGTTTTCAGGAAATACCGGCCCTGCTGTGTGCCTTCTTTGCCTGCTTCATGCAAATTGCCGCCAACTTCATCAACGACCTGTTCGATTTCCGCAAAGGCAGCGACCGCGAAGACCGACTCGGTCCCGAACGCGCCTGTGCCCAAGGCTGGATTACGCCGTCGGCCATGAAGACCGGAATCGGCCTGACACTGCTGATTGCCTCGCTGACCGGCTTGAGCCTGCTGTTCTACCTCTGGGGAAAACTGCCACATGGTGGCTGGGAACTGATTCTGCTGGGTGTGCTGTGCATACTGTTCGCTTTCCTGTACACCACCTACCTTTCTTATCGGGGCTGGGGCGACCTGCTGGTGCTGATCTTTTTCGGTTTTGTTCCCGTAGGAGGTACTTACTACGTACAAAGCGGCACACTGAATGCCGATGTAGTAGTGCTCTCCATCGTCTGCGGACTGGTGGTTGATACCCTGCTCATACTAAACAACTACCGCGACCGCGAACAAGATGCACGTAGCGGAAAGCGCACACTGGTAGTCCGCTTCGGCGAAAAGTTCGGCAGCCAGTTGTATCTGGGTTGCGGCATCCTGGCCGTATTGCTCTGTCTGTGGTTCCTCTACACCGGTCGCCTGACATTACTCGAATTTATCTGGGCTCCCTGCGTTTACTTCTACCTGCATGCACTGACGTGGCGGAAGATGGTTGCCATACACAGCGGCAAAAAACTGAACAGCATACTGGGAGAAACTTCGCGCAACATGTTGTTTATGGGGTTGCTGCTGAGTGTAGCGCTCTGTCAATGACAGATGCAACTTTCATAACCTCCTGAACCGCATCAAAGTATACTAAATCTCAAACTTAAACGTATTGTATAAACTGTATAAAACCTAAAATGAACAAACTGAACGGATTTCTTTACGGAATCATCTCGTCGGCATCATTCGGTCTGATCCCGCTTTTCGCCATTCCGGCCATGCAACACGGCATGGACTTTATGAACGTGATAACTTACAGATTCCTTTTCGCCACCATCGCTTTAGCCATCCTTCTCAAAATGAGGAAAGTATCTTTCGCCATTGAAAAGTCCGACTTGCCTACCCTGCTGCTACTTTCGGTCTTCTACATCGTTTCGTCAGTCTTTCTACTTTGGGGCTACAAGTTCATGCCGTCGGGAATAGCTACCACCATCCACTTCATGTATCCTGTCATCACAACCCTGGTTATGATGCTTCTCTTCCACGAAAAAAACTCGCTGAGCCGCACGCTGGCCATCCTTATGGCAATAGCCGGAGTATATGCTTTATCGTATACCGACTCGCAAGGCGAAACCAATCTTGTCGGAATCATCATCGTATTATTATCGGCCGTAGGCTATGCACTTTATCTGGTGACCGTCGGACAACGGAAAAACAAAGAACTGAAAGGCCTGCGACTTACCTTCTACGTATTCTTTTTCAGCACGCTGATGCTTATAACCGGAATGCTTACCACAGGCAACCTGCATTCGATACCCGACATCCCGACCTTCGGCAATCTGCTGCTTCTGGCCATTATTCCTACCATCGTATCCAACCTGACGCTTATCGAAGCCATCAAATACATTGGAGCAACACAAACTTCGGTGCTGGGAGCTATGGAACCTGTAACGGCTGTCATTGTTGGTATCACAGTATTTGGAGAGGCTTTCACACTTCCCATTGCCATTGGAATCGTACTTATTATTGCAGCTGTCACCATCATCATCCTAAAAAGATGACAACAACCGAAACGGAGGTGTATCGTACCCGTTTCTTCCACACTTGCACGGCTCATGAGCCACACTTGTACGGCTCGCGAGCCGTGCAAGTGTGGAAGAAAGGTACTTTTTGGCAGGAACAACGCTTGCACGGTTGACACATACGGATGCACAGAAAAGCCCGCAACCGAAAAGCATCTAAATAAAAAATGGAAAACAGAGAACCGCATCGGCCGTCCTCCGTTTTCCATTATTTGTCTATATGCACATCTCCTTACGCTATATGCTCAGCGCTTACCGTACATCCGTTCGTAGTAATTCTGATAGTCGCCGCTGGTTACTTCTTCAACCCAAGCCTGATTGTTCAGATACCATTCGATGGTCTTCACAATGCCGACTTCAAACTTCGTTTCAGGATACCAGCCCAAAGCGTTGGTAATCTTGGTGGGGTCGATGGCGTAACGCTGGTCGTGCCCCAGACGGTCCTTGACAAAAGTAATCAAGTCTTCGTTGATCCAGCTGATATCAATCTGACCGTCGGCGCCTTTCACCTGTTTCTTCAATACCTGGCGGTATTCGGGCTTCTCGGTCATCAGGCGATGAATAGTGGCGATGGTCAGCTTCACAATCTCCAGATTGGTCTTCTCGTTGTGACCGCCTACGTTGTAAACTTCGCCTTCTGCACCTTCGCGCACCACAAGGTCGATGGCCTTGCAATGGTCTTCCACGTAGAGCCAGTCGCGTACGTTGCTTCCGTCACCATAGACAGGCAGCTTCTTGCCTTCAAGGATATTCTTGATAATCAGCGGAATCAGTTTCTCGGGGAAGTGATACGGACCGTAGTTATTGGAGCAGCGAGTGATAGTCACCGGCATCTTATAAGTATCGTGATAAGCCATTACCACCATATCGGCACTGGTCTTGCTGGCACTGTACGGGCTGTGCGGACAGAGCGGGGTAGTCTCGGTAAAATAACCTTCGGCACCCAACGAACCATATACCTCGTCAGTCGATACCTGATGATAGCGCACACCTTTGCGCCAGGTAGGATAGCCAAACTCGTCCTTGCCAGTCACCCAGGCACGGCGGGCAGCATCCAACAGGTTCTGCGTACCCAGAATGTTGGTTTGCAGGAACAACTGCGGATTTTCGATGCTACGATCCACGTGGCTCTCGGCAGCGAAGTTCACTACATAGTCGAATTTGTATTCGGCAAACAGACGGTCGGCCAACTGGCGGTCGCAAATGTCGCCTTTCACAAAGAAGCAGCGTTCGTTGTCGATGTCAGCTGCAATGGTACCTAAGTTTCCAGCATACGTCAACGCATCCAGAATGACAACTTTGATGTCGTTGTGCTTAGCCAGAATATATTTAATGTAATTTGCTCCGATAAACCCGGCAGCACCGGTTACAAGATATGTCTTCATTTGATGAATGAAAAATTAATAATGAATATTAAGTATTTAGTTCCTTAGCTTTTGAGTCTGTAAGTCCACAAGTTACTGTTTTACCTTACTCCATAGACCTACGCACTTACCAACTCCCCCTCTCCTTGGGAGAGGGGCCAGGGGTGAGGCATTATTTATGCGACTCTGCCAGTTCCATCAGGTATTTGCCGTACTCCGTCTTGCCCAGCTGCTCGCCCAGATGATAAAGCTGGTCTACATCGATCCAACCCTTACGCCATGCAATCTCCTCGATGCAGCTTACGCGGAAGCCCTGACGGTTCTGAATGGTAGCAACGAAGTTGCTTGCTTCGAGCAGGCTGTCGCAATTGCCAGTATCGAGCCAGGCAAAACCGCGTCCGAAGAGTTCCACACGCAACGTACCTTCTTCAAGGTAGAGGCGGTTCAAATCGGTAATCTCGTATTCGCCACGGGCCGAAGGCTTCAGGCTCGCCGCTTTCTCGGTAACGGTAGCGTCGTAAAAGTAAAGACCGGGAACAGCATAGTTGCTTTTGGGCACTGCCGGCTTTTCTTCGAGAGAAATTGCCTTGCCGTCGGCATCGAACTCGACCACCCCATACGCACGCGGATCTTTCACATAATAACCGAAGATGCAGGCACCCTTCTCAATGGAAGCAGCACGCTTCAGCATGGCCGAAAAGCCCTGACCATAGAACATGTTATCGCCCAGAATCAGGCAGCCCGGTTCGCCGTTCAGGAAATCGGCTCCCAGCACAAAAGCCTGTGCCAGTCCGTTGGGCTGCTCCTGTATCTTATAAGAAAAGGACATTCCCAGTTCCTCGCCTGTACCCAGCAAGTCGCGGAACATCGGCAAATCGCGCGGAGTAGAAATAATCAGTACCTCACGAATACCGGCTAACATCAATGTAGAGAGAGGATAGTAGATCATAGGTTTGTCATAAACAGGCATAATCTGCTTGGAAATGGCCTTTGACAACGGATAAAGACGAGTGGCACTGCCACCGGCAAGAATAATTCCTTTCATATTTCAGTTCTTAGGTTTTATAAATATCAACGGGAGAATAAAATAAGAAGGAGGACAAAGCCCCACGGCTCTTGGTGCTATTCAAGATGCAAAGGTAACGAAATTTAGTTGGAGGACAAAATTAAAAGATTAAAAAATTCGACCATCTAATAATGGATTACGGCAGAAGAAAGATAGAATAAATCATGTCTTTTTTGTTAAAATCCACTTCAATCCTCAAAAGTGTGTTATAAAACACAAGTTTTCCTACAGAAGATTTGCAGATTCCAGAAAAGGCCGTACCTTTGCAATGTGTTTTTCATAGTATTAGATTTAAGGTTAACAAAGGTTGGAGTACAGCGGTACTCCTTTTTTTATGCCCATACCCGAAGGCAGACACACTGTACATACCGCCGCCACTCTACTTCCGGTCTGCCAGTTCGATGACTTCCAAATCCCTGAATGTACCACTGTCTATCACAAAACGCACCAACGTACGCACTTTGTGAAACCCGCTGATGCCTGCCGCTCCCGGATTGATGTGGAGCAGATCGAGCGTCTTGTCATACTTCACTTTCAGAATATGCGAATGCCCGCTGACGAACAGTTTGGGTGGATGCACCAGTATGCTGCCCCGTATGGAAGGATCGTACTTGCCGGGGTAACCGCCGATGTGCTTCATCAGCACTTCCGCCCCCTCGACCGTAAAGCGCAATGTCTGCGGATAAAGCCGACGGATGTCCTGCCCATCAATGTTTCCATACACAGCCCGGAAGGGACGGAAAGCAGCCAATTTCTGTGCTACTTCCAACGAACCGATGTCGCCGGCATGCCAGATTTCGTCACACGGCTCAAAGTACTGCAGATACCGCTCATCCCAATAAGCATGGGTATCCGATAATAAACCTATTTTCACCATAGTTTCTTTGTTTATTAGACAAAGGTAGCTATTTTTGTATAAAACTTAAAGCTCATGGAAAACAGATATTTCAAGCGCGACATCAGTTGGCTGTCATTCAACTATCGCGTACTGCTCGAAGCCGACGACGACAGTCTGCCTCTCTACGAACGCATCAATTTCATTTCCATCTATTCGTCCAATCTGGAAGAGTTCTACAAAATACGTGTAGCCGACCACAAAGCCATTGCCTCGGGAGTCACCCTAAGCGACGAAGAGAGCAAACAGTCGGCAGCCGAACTGGTAGAAGAAATCAACCGGGAAGTCAACCGCCAACTGGAAGAACGTATCCGCATCTATGAGAAAAAGATTCTGCCCGCACTGAAGAAGAACCACATCATATTCTACCAAAGCCGCAACGTAGAGCCTTTCCACCAGGAGTTCGTACGCCGCTTCTTCCGCGAAGAGATATTCCCCTACCTGGCTCCGGTGCCCGTGAGCAAAGACAAAGTCATCTCCTTCCTGCGCGACAACCGTCTGTATCTGGCCGTCCGCCTGTTTCCCAAGCACGCTCCTGCCCAACCCGAGTACTTCGTCATGAAGCTGCCCTACAGCAAGGTGCCGCGCTTCATCGAACTGCCACGCCAGGGCAACGACTATTACCTGATGTTCATCGAAGACATCATCAAGGCGAACATCGACACCATCTTCCCCGGCTACAACGTAGACAGCAGCTACTGCATCAAGATATCACGCGATGCCGACATCCTGATAGACGATACGGCCAATACGTCGGAAATCATCGAACAGGTGAAGACCAAGATAAAAAAACGTAAGATAGGTGCCGTATGCCGTTTCGTCTACGACCGTGCCATGCCGCAGGATTTTCTGGACTTTCTGGTAGACGCCTACCGCATCGACCGGAACGAGCTGGTGCCGGGCGACAAGCATCTGAATATGGAAGACCTGAATCACCTGCCCAACCCCAACAGGAAACTGCTTCCCATCCGAAAGCCTCAGCCTATGAAGCTGACCTGTCTGGACGAGCGCGAATCCATCTTCCACTATATTGAGAAGAAAGACCTGCTGCTGCATTATCCCTATCATGCTTTCGACCACTTCATCCACTTTCTGTACGAAGCCGTACACGAACCGACCGTACGCGAAATCATGGTGACGCAATACCGCGTAGCAGAAAACTCCAACGTCATCAACACCCTGATAGCCGCGGCACAGAACGGAAAGAAAGTCACCGTCTTCGTTGAACTGAAAGCCCGTTTCGACGAAGAGAACAACCTGGCTACGGCCGAAATGATGCAGAATGCCGGCATCAACATCATCTACAGCATACCCAAGCTGAAGGTACATGCCAAAGTGGCCCTTGTGTTGAGACGCGACCGCCAGGGGCACAAAATGACAAGCTATGCCTACATCAGCACAGGCAACTTCAACGAAAAGACCGCTACCCTATATGCCGACAGCGGCCTGTTCACCTGCAATCCACGACTGGTCAACGACCTGCATAACCTGTTCCGCACCCTGCAAAGAAAAAAACAGAACCCTAAATTCAACCTGCTGCTTGTAGCACAGTTCAACCTCATCCCCGAACTGAACCGGCTCATCGACCACGAAATAGAACTGGCCAAGCGCGGAAAAGGAGGACGCATCATCCTGAAGATGAACGCCCTGCAGGACCCCACTATGATAGAACGCCTGTACGAAGCCTCGCAAGCCGGCGTCGAGATAGACCTCATTGTGCGTGGCATCTGCTGCCTCATCCCCGGACAGGAATACAGCCGCAACATACGCATCACCCGTATCGTCGACACCTTCCTGGAGCATGCCCGCATCTGGTACTTCGGCAACGGCGGAAAACCCAAACTGTTCCTGGGGTCGCCCGACTGGATGCGCCGCAACCTGTACCGGCGCATCGAAGCCGTCACTCCGGTTCTGGATCCCGACCTGAAACAGGAACTGGCAGACATGCTATCCATACAACTGTCGGACAAACGAAAGGCCTGTTTCGTCGACGACAAACTGCGCAACTGCTGGAAGTCGCCCCACCCGCAAAAAGAGAAAATACGTTCGCAATACACCTTTTACGAGTACCTGAAAAGCAAATTGTAACACGGTTGTAATATGTATGACATTTCCATGCAACAAAAATGCTGTTCCTTTGCAGCCAAATAAAATACAATAGTTCATGGAAACAATTTATCTGTGTATCGTCATCTTCCTGTTCGTCCTAGCGATATTCGACCTTGTCGTGGGAGTCAGCAATGATGCAGTCAATTTTCTTCAGTCGGCCGTAGGAGCCAAGGCAGCTTCATTCAAGACAATTCTGTTCATTGCTGCCATCGGAGTCTTTATCGGCGCCTCACTCAGTAACGGCATGATGGACATTGCCCGGCACGGTATCTACCAGCCGGAACATTTCTATTTCGCCGAAATTATGTGTATTCTGCTGGCGGTCATGCTGACCGATGTCGTACTGCTGGATGTATTCAACAGCATGGGTCTCCCCACTTCCACCACTGTATCGATGGTATTCGAGCTGTTGGGAGGTACATTCGCACTGGCTCTTATCAAAGTCTACAGTGATGACTCACTCGATCTGGGAGACCTCATCAACACAGACAAGGCCCTGTCCGTCATCATGGCCATCTTCGTATCTGTGGCCATCGCATTCTTCTTCGGTATGCTGGTACAGTGGCTGGCACGTATCATTTTCTCCTTCAACTACAAAAAGCACATGAAGTACAGCATTGCACTGTTCGGCGGTGTAGCTGCCACTTCCATCATCTACTTCATGCTGATAAAGGGTCTGAAGGACAGTTCGTTCATGACATCCGAATACAAACACTGGATACAGGAGAACACCGGAATGCTGATCGTAGCGTTCTTCGTATTCTTCACCATCCTGATGCAGATCCTGCACTGGTGTAAAGTCAATATATTCAAGGTAGTGGTGCTGCTGGGAACATTTGCACTGGCACTGGCTTTTGCCGGTAACGACCTGGTGAACTTCATCGGTGTGCCTCTGGCCGGTTATTCTTCCTTTATGGATTATACGGCCAACGGTGCAGGAGCCGGAGCCGACGGCTTCCTGATGACTTCTTTGCTCGGTCCGGCCAAAACACCCTGGTACTTCCTCTTTGCAGCCGGAGCCATCATGGTCTATGCGCTTTGCACCTCTAAGAAAGCACACAATGTAATCAAGACTTCTGTCGACCTGTCCCGTCAGGACGAAGGAGAAGAAAGTTTCGGTAGTACTCCGATAGCCCGTACATTGGTACGTTTCAGCCTGGTATTGTCCAACGGAGTGTCGAAGATTGTTCCCGAAAGCACCAAACGCTGGATTGACACCCGCTTCCAGAAAGACGAAGCCATCATTGCCGACGGTGCCGCTTTCGACTTGGTACGTGCTGCCGTCAATCTGGTACTTGCCGGTCTGCTGATCGCCTTGGGTACTTCATTGAAACTGCCTCTCTCTACTACCTACGTTACTTTCATGGTGGCTATGGGTACTTCGCTTGCCGACCGTGCCTGGGGACGTGATTCTGCCGTATTCCGTATCACCGGCGTGCTGAGCGTCATTGGTGGCTGGTTCATCACGGCTGGTGCAGCTTTCACCATCTGTTTCTTTGTAGCCCTCCTGATTCACTTCGGCGGAACAATTGCCATCATTGCACTGATTGCGTTGGCCGTATTCATGCTGATCCGCAGCCAGGTAATGTACAAGAAGCGCAAAGCAAAAGAGCAGGTTAACGAAACCCTGAAGCAGTTGCTCCAAAGCTCGGACAATGCCGAAGTCATCGAACTGCTCCGCAAGCATACCCGTCAGGAACTGACCAAGGTACTGGAGTTTACCGAAGAGAACTACGAACGTACAGTCACTTCCTTCCTGCACGAGAATCTGCGTGGCTTACGCCGCTCCATGGGCTCGGTTAAATTCGAGAAACAGCTTATCAAGCAAATGAAACGTACCGGAACATTGGCCATCAGCCGTCTGGACAACAATACAATCCTCGAAAAAGGTCTGTACTACTATCAGGGCAACGACTTTGCCAGCGAGCTGGTATACAGTATCGGACGTCTGTGCGAGCCCTGTCTGGAACACGTCGACAACAACTTCAAGCCGCTGGATGCCATCCAGAAAGGCGAATTTGCCGACGTCAGCGAGGACATCACTTACCTGATACAAACTTGCCGCCACCGCGTAGAAGACAACAACTACGACGGCATGGAAACCGAAATCCGCAAAGCCAACGAGCTGAACGGCGAACTGGCACGCCTAAAACGCGAGGAGCTGCAACGCATTCAGGGTCAGAGCAGCAGCATCAAAGTGAGCATGCTTTACCTGACCATGCTGCAAGAAGCACAGAACGTGGTAACCTACACCATCAATCTGATAAAGGTCAGCCGCAAGTTCCAAAGCGAAGAAGAGGCATAACAAGCCTGTCGACACAACTTTTACATAGAACAACCGCAGCATTCGGAGACTGCTACAGTCTTTTGAATGCTGCGGTTGCTTTTTTGTCTATTCCCGTTCCGGATTTTATCCCTACACGTTTCTTCTCCCGTCCTACTGATTCTCATTTATTCTCCAAGCTTGAGAACAATATTCTCATGCCTGTGAGAACGTCCTTCTCATAACTGTGAGAATTGTTTTCTCATAACTGTGAGAATGTTGTTCTCATGACTATGAGAATAAACTTCCCCAACCGGGTTATTATCGCAAATGCCTCGGATAATTGCGGAACATCAGTGGACTTGGAAGTCACTATTGGTCCGATGCCTTTTTCAATCCCATCTTCTGGGCACGCTCCAGCATGAACTGTCGGGCCGCTTCGTACTCGTTGGGAATGACGCCGTCCAGTATGGCATCCTTGATGGCGCTCTTCAGCGCACCCACCTGCTGGCAGGGAGGCAGGCCGAAAGTCTCCATAATTTCCTCTCCGCTGACCGGCGGCTGGAAGTTACGGATGCGGTCGCGCTCTTCCAGGTCTTTCAGCTTCTGGCGCACTAACTGGAAGTTGTTCAGGAAGCGTTGCTTCTTGTCCATGTTCTTCGAGGTGATGTCGGCTTCGCAAAGCGTCATCAGGTCGTCGATGTCATCGCCCGCCTCGAACAGCAGACGACGGACGGCCGAATCTGTCACCTCTTCATCGGCTATCACAATGGGGCGCATATGCAGCCCGACGAGCTTCTGCACGTACTTCATCTTCTCGTTCATCGGCAGCTTCATCTTGCGGAAAATGTTGGGTATCATCTTCTCGCCTATGAAGTTATGATTGTGGAAAGTCCAGCCCAAACGGGGCTCCCAACGCTTGGTAACCGGCTTGGCTATGTCGTGCAGCAAGGCCGCCCAGCGCAACCAGAGGTTGTCGGTCTTCTTGCTGATGTTGTCGAGCACTTCGAGGGTGTGGTAGAAATTGTCCTTATGTGCGCGCCCGTTGCGCGTCTCCACTCCCTGCAAGGCTACCAATTCCGGGAAGATCAATGCCAGCAGGCCGCAACGATCCAAATCGACAAAGCCTTTCGAAGGTACGGGCGACAGCATGATTTTGTTCAGCTCGTCGGCAATGCGTTCTTTCGAAATGATGGAAATGCGCTCCTTGTTGCGGCAAAGCGAATCGAACGTCTCATCGTCGATGTAGAAATTCAGCTGGGTAGCAAAGCGGATGCAGCGCATCATGCGCAAGGGGTCGTCGCTGAACGTCACGTCCGGGTCGAGCGGTGTGCGGATGGTACGTTCCTTCATATCTTCCATGCCGCCAAAGGGATCCACCAGTTCGCCGTAGCGAGCTGCGTTCAGACAGACAGCCAGGGCGTTGATGGTGAAGTCGCGACGGTTCTGGTCGTCTTCCAGTGTACCGTCTTCCACAACAGGCTTGCGGGAGTCGTGCGTGTAGGACTCCTTGCGGGCACCGACAAACTCCACTTCCGTACCGCGGTACTTCAACTGCGCCGTACCGAAGTTCTTGAAGACAGATACGTGTGCTCCCTTGCCCAACCGGCGCCCCAACGCTTCGGCCATGGCGATGCCGCTGCCCACCACGACCACGTCGATATCCTTGGAAGGACGTTGCAGAAAAATGTCGCGAACGTATCCGCCTACCACGTAGCATTCCAGCCCAAGCTCGTCTGCCGTCGCGGATATTTGCTTGAATATATTGTCACTGAAACGCTGTTTCAGTTCTTCAGCTGTCAACTCTATCATATTTTATCGTTTAAGGAAACGCAAAGATACGGATATTATTTCTATTTTTGCTTCAAAATACGCTTACCTAAGTAGACGAGTTTATCAGTTTATAAGTTTTTGAGTTTTTAAGTTGAAGTAAAACAATAACTTATAAACTTACAGACTCAAAAAAACAAAGAACGGAATACCCATGAAGAAAGAATTACTCCTGGCCTGCCTTTGCGGCCTGCTCGTAGCCTGCGAAAACATCGAAAAGAAAGCTGCCGTACAGCTGCAGGCAGCACGTACCGCCTACGAAAACGGCGACTACAACGAAGCCAAACTGCGGATAGACAGTATCAAGATACTCTACCCGAAAGCATTCGACACACGGCGCGAAGGCCAGAAGCTGATGCTTGAAGTGGAACTGAAGGAACAGGAAAAGACTCTTGCTTATCTGGACAGCACCCTCAACGGAAAACAGAAGGAACTGGATGCGCTGAAAGGGAAATTCGTACTTGAGAAAGACACTGCCTACCAGCAAGTCGGGCTCTACCTGCATCCGTCACAGGTGATTGAGAAGAACCTGCACCGCTCGTTCCTGCGTTTCCAGGTAGACGAAACGGGTAAAATGAGCATGACCTCCATCTACTGCGGAGCAAGCAACATCCACCACATCGCTGTGAAAGTAGTAGCCCCCGACGGCAGCTTTGCCGAAACCCCTGCCTCGAAAGACAGTTACGAAACAACCGACTTAGGCGAGAAGATTGAAAAAGCCGACTACAAACTGGGCGAAGACGGCAACGTCATCGGATTCATCTGCATGAACCGCGACAAGAACCTCAAGGTGAACTATCAGGGAGAGCGTTCCTACTCGACCACCATGACTGCTACCGACCGCCAGGCTGCTGCCGGCATCTACGAACTGGCCCAAGTGCTGGCTGCCATCACCGAAATCAAACAGAACATCGAGGAAGCCAACCGAAAGTTGGAGTTCGTCAAGCATAAGCTGGCGCAACCCCGCACGGAGGAGTAGACTTATCCGTCCTGTTCCGTCAGCATCTCCAGCAGTTCCTTGTCGGTCAGCTTGTAACCGGCATTGGCGCCTTCGAGCAATGAGTCGGCCAAGTCGCGCTTGGTGCGGTGAAGGCGCAGTATTTTCTCTTCGATGGTGTGCTGGGCTATCAGGTGATAAACGGTCACACGATTCTGTTGCCCGATGCGATAGGCACGGTCGGTGGCCTGTTGTTCGATGGCCGGATTCCACCACGGGTCCAGATGGATGACGTAATTGGCTCCCGTCAGATTCAGCCCCAGTCCGCCAGCCTTCAGACTGATGAGGAAGATGGGGCACTCGCCCTGCTGGAACTTCCGTACCAGTTCCTCGCGCTGCTTCATGGTTACCGAACCGTCCAGATAGAAATAAGGTTCGCCCTGCTCGTCAAGGCGCTTCCGAACCAACTCCAGGAAAGACGTAAACTGGCTAAAGACCAATACCCGGTTGTTACCCTCCTTTATTTCAGCTATCAGGTCGAGCAGCATCTGTATCTTCGTCGTCTCGCCTTTCCAGCGGCTGTCTGTCAGGGCTATGGAACAGGCTGCCTGACGCAATCGGGTGATTTCGGCCAGTGTACTCATGCTTACGGCATTGCTTTCTTCGAGCATCGCCTTGGCACGACGGCGAATCACTTCGTACACCGCCATTTCTTCTTCCGACAGCTCGACCGGCAAGGTGATTTCCATCTTCTCGGGCAGTTCTTCCACTACTTCGGACTTGGTGCGTCGCAGCATGAAAGGCTGGACAATGCGCTTCAGCTGACGTTGTTTCTCCTTATCACCTTCTTCAATGGGAACAAAGAACTTCAGGCGGAACTGTTCGTAACTGCCCAACAGGCCGGGAGTGATGAAACGGAACAGATTCCACAACTCGCTGAGATGGTTCTGTATGGGAGTACCCGTCAGGATGAGGCGTGCCGATGCCTGCAGTTGCATAGCTACTCTCGACGTCTTCGTATCACGATTCTTTATGGTATGTGCCTCGTCCAGACACACCACATTCCACTGCTTGCTCACCAGCGGCTCTTCCGCATTGACCAGCAGACCGTAAGTCGACAACACCACATCGTATTCGCCCGCACCGTCGATAAGTGCCTTGCGGTCGTCTGCCCCGTTCAGTACATGTACGTTCAGCGTAGGGGCAAAGCGTTGCAGTTCGTTCTTCCAGTTGGGAACCACCGAAGCCGGAGCCACTACCAGCGAAGCTCCTTCGGCTGCTCTGTACAACAAGAAAGCAATGGTCTGTACCGTCTTTCCCAAACCCATGTCGTCGGCCAGGCAGGCACCGGCTCCCCAACCGGACAAACGCACCATCCAGCGGAATCCTTCGAGCTGATAACCGCGCAAGGTAGCCTGCAAGGTGTTGGGAACACCGGCTTCGACCTTCATGCTGCGCCTGATCGACGTACGCAAGTCGTCCAGCAAACGGTTACCTTGTACTTCCAGCTCGCCCGTCATGGCATCGTCCAGCAAAGGCGCGTTGAAGCGCGAAATGTGCATCTGCCCATGTTCCTTCACGGTAAGTGCCTCCAGCTTACGCAGCTGTTTCAGCAGACTTTCGTTCAGTTTCAGGTAATCGGTTTCGTTCAGACGGATAAAGTTTCCATGGCTCTGTCCCAGCAGGTCGAGCAACTGTGTCATGCTGAGCACGGTGTGGTCGTCAATCTGCACATCTCCTTCGATGTCGAACCAGTCGCCCTTTGTCTCCAGACGCACGTGCATGTTCTCGGCCGAAACGGGAAGCTTCAGACGCAGTTTTTCGCCTTCGGGCCACTCGATGTAATAAGTGTCGGAAGACTGGCGCACAAAGTCGATAAGCGAAAGCAGCTCTTCGGGCAACAGGCTGATGCTCTGCCTTTCGAGCGAACGGCCGAAGCTGTCTTCCATGAAATTGTTCAGCACTTCGTAGTTCCTGCGTTCCTTGCCGAGGTGGCGCTTCACCTGCACCCGCTTGCCGTCTGCCTCGTCGAACACCAGTGCGTTTCCTTCGCCGGGCAGAAACGCTCCCTTGCCCTTCGGCAAAGCCTTGACATAGGTCTTTACCTCGAACTGCCTGCCTTGCGGACGGACTTGCAAAGCTATCTCAGCACTCCCTTCTACCGTTTCCAGCGTAGAGCCGTTCTCCAGCAGCGACGAATGCACTTCTACCGTATCACTGATGCGGGGCAGGAAGTCCTTCAGTTGCGCCTCGGCTTCCAAAGGGAAATATCCTACCATGAGCAGACGACGGTAATAATCCCACTGCTTCGGCGTGATAGGAATCACGGTATAATAAGTATCAGACTTCTTCAGTACAATATGACTATCGGGCGTATCAAGCAGTGCCGACAGGGGGATGTTGGAGGTTATGTTGAACCGGTTCCCCACTTTCTCCACCGACAGATAAGGTTTCTCCTCGTCTACCTTCACTTGTTCGAAAGGGGCGTAATAACCGGTATACAGACGGTCGCAGCCTACCATCATAGGCAGCATCACACTCAAATACATCGAATCATAGTTGCCCTGCCGGTATTTATTCCAGATCTGCCTGTCAAATTCGTCCATCAACGCCGAACCTTCCTGAAAGTAACGTATATTCGAAATAGGTTTTCCGCTGCTCCACTTTCCCGACTTCAGACGGGTCTGTTCGCGCACTTCTATATAGTTATACTTGATGAGGTACATCAGTCGTGCATCCTTTTCTTCCTTCTGCACGCTGCCTGTCTGGCTTTCGTTCTTCAACAAGTCTTCTATCAGCAACTCCCATGCCTGCTTCCGGCGTATGGAAGTCAGGGCGGGCGACGTACCGTAAATTCGGGTAAGCCGGGCACGTTCCTCCTCAGTCAGATCAATGTAAGCGGACAGTTCGTGCTTTAATACGGCCTGTTGCGGATGCAGTTCGTAAAAGCCTTTGTCCTGCAAGGGATCTGTCAATTCAAAGTAACGGTTAAACAGAAAACCCAAGTACGAATATAAGACAGACGGATGGAAGAGTGAATCAAAGAGTTGCTGTACCAGTCCCAAACTGGCTTTTCGTTCTTCGTTTCTGAAAGCACTGGCTACGATATAAGCCGGCAATAGGTTCAGCTGTTCTTTCACTCCTCTTTTGTTTCTGAACTGGTCCAGTCTCTTGATGCTTGCGGGCGAATCATCGTGCACGTAGGCCATTATGAGGAAATAGCAGGTCAGGGGATTCTCGAAAATGTTCTTTTCGTGGGCTATCTTGTTTCTTATCTTCAAAGCCTTGTCGAACAATGCCACAGCATCGGCATACCTTTCCCTATGCAGGGCATATACGGCATTCAGTATCCAGAAGAATACGTCGTCGGACGAATCCTGCAAGGGTTTGTACTCGCCGTGCGAATAGTAACGGTAAAGGGCCAGCATGGAACGCAATCGGGATCGCATCGCTGCCGGCAAGGATTTTGTTTCCAACCATTGCTGCAGGTGATTCTGGTCGTCAAGATAGTCGTTCTCCTGCATATAGACCAGCAATTTCGAAAAAGCCTCTGCAAACAAGTCATTGTCAAGTTTCAGGAACAAAGGGCTGATGCAGGGATCAAAAGCTACAGGAAACAGGTAAGAGTACATTGAAACCGAAATACGCAACGACGGCAAATCGGCTTCCCGATGTTCGAGTACCGCCATAAAAGCTTCTTCCAGTTCGAGAAACATCGCATTCTTGTTATAATCGTGGTCCACACACCGGCGATAATCGGCTTCCCACTCCGGATGGCGTGTCTTCAGAAAATAAAGAACCGGGAAATAGTATTTATACGAAACACTATACTCATACATTTTGGAAGCCCAGTTGTAGTTGAAGATTGACAACATTCCCTTCGACGTCAGCAAGTCCAGCGCTTTCTTCATGCCATGGGGCATGGTCGGCAAAGTTTTCCACAGCGCTTCCAAGGTCTTGGTAGGAACAAAATCGGAGCAATATACGTAAAAGCACAATACTTTCTGGAGGGTTTCATCCAGTTCTTCTATTTTCGTACAGTTTATAACCAGATTCATGACACAGTTTTCGATTAAGGGAAGCAAAGATAAAAAGAATTACATACAAATGCACTATCTTTGCACCTCATTTAAAACGGACTTATGATTTCAATAGACGGACTGGCCGTAGAATTTGGCGGCACTACTTTATTTAGCGACATTTCTTTTGTGATTAACGAAAAGGACCGCATCGCCCTCATGGGAAAGAACGGAGCCGGAAAAAGCACCCTGCTGAAGATTCTCGCAGGCATCCGGCAGCCCACACGGGGAAAGGTATCGGTGCCCAAAGACTGCGTTGTGGCCTACCTGCCGCAGCACCTGATGACGGAAGACGGACGCACCGTGTTCGAGGAAACTGCCCAGGCCTTTGCCCACCTGCACGAGATGGAGGCCGAGATTGAACGCCTGAACAAGGAACTGGAGACGCGCACCGACTACGAGAGCGACAGCTACATGCAACTCATCGAACAAGTGTCGGCCCTGAGCGAGAAGTTCTACGCCATCGATGCCACCAACTACGAGGAAGACGTGGAAAAGACCTTGCTGGGACTTGGCTTCGAGCGGAGCGACTTCGGCCGCCCCACCAGCGACTTCAGCGGCGGATGGCGCATGCGTATCGAGCTGGCCAAACTGCTGTTGCAGAAGCCCGACGTCCTGCTGCTGGACGAGCCTACCAACCACCTGGACATCGAGTCCATACAGTGGCTCGAAGACTTCCTCATCAACAACGGCAAGGCGGTGGTAGTCATCAGCCACGACCGTAAGTTTGTAGACAACATCACCACCCGCACCATCGAAGTGACCATGGGACGCATCTACGACTACAAGGTGAACTATTCCAAATACTTGGAGCTGCGCAAGGAGCGCCGCGAACAGCAACAGAAAGCCTACGACGAACAGCAGAAGTTCATTGCCGAAACCAAAGAGTTCATCGAACGCTTCAAGGGAACTTACTCGAAAACCTTGCAAGTGCAGAGCCGCGTGAAGATGCTGGAGAAACTGGAACTGCTCGAAGTGGACGAGGAAGATACCTCGGCCCTGCGACTGAAGTTCCCCCCGTCGCCCCGCTCGGGCAACTATCCCGTCATCATGGACGGCGTAGGCAAGACGTACGGCGATCACGTGGTGTTCCGCAATGCGACGCTCACCATCGAACGCGGCGACAAGGTGGCTTTCGTAGGCCGAAACGGCGAAGGAAAGTCTACACTGGTGAAGTGCATCATGGGCGAGATTGAACACGAAGGAACCCTGACGCTGGGCCACAACGTACAGATAGGCTACTTCGCACAGAACCAGGCTTCGCTGCTGGACGAAAACCTGACGGTGTTCCAGACCATCGACGATGTGGCCAAAGGCGAGATACGCAACAAGATACGCGACCTGCTGGGTGCTTTTATGTTCGGCAGCCCCGAAGCCTCGATGAAGAAGGTAAAAGTGCTCTCCGGCGGCGAGCGTACCCGACTGGCGATGATCAAACTGCTGCTCGAACCGGTCAACCTGCTCATCCTGGACGAGCCTACCAACCATCTGGACCTGAAGACCAAAGACATCCTGAAGCAGGCACTGATGGACTTCGACGGCACACTGATTGTTGTCAGCCACGACCGTGACTTCCTCGACGGACTGGTAAGCAAGGTGTACGAGTTCGGCCACCAGCGCGTCCGCGAACACCTTTGCGGCGTCTACGAATTTCTGGAAAAGAAGAAAATGGAATCGCTCAGCGAACTGGAGAGAAATAAGGTTTCCTGAAAAATCTTTTTGCATACCAAGACAGCCGTTTCCCCGTCTTCGTGACAGGCAAACGGCTGTTTTGCTTACCGCCTCCTTATCTGTTTTCCGCGAAACAGAAGCCCGAACAGCATAAAACGCCCGCAAAAGTGCATAGATATGCACAAAAACACTCCTGAAAACGCTTGTTTTCCACTTCCGCAACGCTTGTGCGGAGCCAGAAGAATGCTTGTACGGCTCGCGAACATTGCTTGTGCGGTACACGAACAACGCTTGTGTGCCTCGTGAACATGGCTTTCTGGTGGAAGAAACAGTTATTTTGGCTTCATTTCCCGTCGTTTCCATTCTATTTCAACTGTAAATATTTCGCTATCCGTCTATCTATAAGAAAGATACAGAAATCTGTCCGCAAAATTGCGCACATCCCGGGCAACAGGCGAAAATAACGGATTCTCACCGCTTCGGAAATACAAAATGACATTCTGTCAAACCGTTTTCCTCCGCATTTGCGAGACTTGATTTTTAGCGTTATCTTTGTCAACATATAACCTTAATATTCCTATTCATGGTACATCTCTTAAAAAACAGTCTGCTCCTGGTTCTCCTGAGCTGCCTGTGCCTGACCAGCGCACTGGCAAACGACACCGCCGGGCAACCGGAAAAGCCTTACTGGCAAGACATTCAAGTGATTTCGGTGAACAAGGAAGCTCCCCGCTCCTCGTTCATGACCTACGGCGACCGAGCTACGGCCCTCACCGCCCGTTACGAAAACAGTCCCTACTACCAGCTGCTGAACGGCACATGGAAGTTCTACTTTGTCGATTCTTACCGCCAGCTTCCTGCCGGCATCACCGACCCGTCGACCGACACTTCGAACTGGGCCGACATCACCGTGCCCGGCAACTGGGAAGTGCAAGGCTTCGGCACCGCCATCTACACCAACCACGGTTACGAATTCAAACCACGTAACCCGCAACCGCCGCTGTTGCCCGAAGCAACTCCCGTAGGTGTCTACCGCCGCGACTTCACCATCCCCGACGGCTGGGACGGACGCGACATCTATCTGCACATCGCCGGAGCCAAGTCGGGCGTGTACGTCTACGTCAACGGCCGCGAAGTAGGCTACAACGAAGACTCAAAGAATCCTGCCGAGTTCCTCATCAACCCTTACCTACAATCCGGCAAGAACGTGCTGACGCTTAAAATCTTCCGCTGGAGCACCGGCTCCTATCTGGAGTGTCAGGACTTCTGGCGCATGAGCGGTATTGAGCGCGACGTCTTCCTGTGGTCGCAGCCCCGCATCGCCGTGCAGGACTACCGCATCGTTTCTACCCTCGACGACACCTACCGCAACGGTCTCTTCCGCCTGGCCATTGACCTGAAGAACCACAGCGGACAGGCCAAATCCGTCAGCATCGGTTACGAACTGCTCGATGCCGCTGGCCGTACAGCCGCCGCATCCGAACAAACCCTGACGCTGAAAGCCGACGGCCCCACCACAGCCACCTTCCAGAAAGAACTGGAAAACGTCAGCACCTGGAGTGCCGAGCATCCCAACCTCTACAAGTTGCTGCTCACCGTCAAGGAAGACGGCCGGGTGACCGAAGTCATCCCGCAAAACGTAGGTTTCCGCCGCATCGAAATCAAACCCATCGACCAGATAGCCGGAAACGGACAACCTTACACCGTGCTCCTGTTCAACGGACAGCCTATCAAGCTGAAAGGTGTCAACATCCACGAGCACAATCCTGAGACAGGCCACTACGTGACCGAAGAACTGATGCGCAAGGACTTCGAACTGATGAAACTGAACAACATCAACACCGTCCGCCTGTGCCATTATCCGCAGGACCGCCGCTTCTACGAACTGTGCGACGAGTACGGACTCTACGTTTACGACGAGGCCAACATCGAGTCACACGGCATGTACTACAACCTGCGCAAAGGTGGCACCCTGGGCAACAACCCCGAATGGCTGAAACCCCACATGGAGCGCACTGCCAACATGTACGAACGCAATAAGAACCATCCTTCGGTCACCTTCTGGTCGCTGGGCAACGAAGCCGGAAACGGATATAACTTCTACCAGACCTACCTCTATCTGAAGGAAAAGGAAGAAATGAACCGCCCCGTCAACTACGAGCGCGCCCAATGGGAGTGGAACTCTGATATGTACGTACCTCAGTACCCCAGTGCCAAGTGGCTGGAAGAAGTAGGAAAAACGGGCAGCGACCGTCCCGTAGTGCCTTCGGAGTATTCGCACGCCATGGGTAACTCCAACGGTAACCTTTGGGACCAGTGGCAAGCCATCTATAAATACCCCAATCTGCAAGGTGGATACATCTGGGACTGGGTTGACCAAGGCTTGCTCGTCAAGGACGAGAACGGTACACCCTATTACGCCTACGGTGGCGACTTTGGTAAAGACATGCCGAGCGACGGTAACTTCCTGTGCAACGGTATCGTAGGACCCGACCGTACACCTCATCCAGCCATGGCGGAAGTGAAATACGCCCACCAGAATGTAGGTTTCGAAGCTACGGACCTGGCCAAAGGCAAGATTAAAGTAACCAACCGCTTCTACTTCACCGGTCTGAAGGACTACGCCATCCGCTATGCCATCCGTGCCAACGGCAAGACGCTGCGCGACGGCCGCCTCACACTCGACCTCGCACCACAGGCTTCGCAAGAGATTAGCGTACCCATGTCTGGACTCAAACCCCAGACAGGCACCGACTACCTGATAGACTTCGAAGTAACCACCACACGGGCCGAAGGCTGCATTCCCGCCGGACACGTCATTGCGCACGACCAGTTCGTCCTGCCACAAGTACCGGCCGACAAGGACGCTTATCAGGCCGGTGGCCCCGCACTCAGCATCGACAACGAGGGCAACGAACTGAAGGTTACCTCCTCGAAAGTCAACTTCACGTTCAATAAGCAATCGGGCATCCTGACTTCCTACCGCGTGAACGGTACCGAGTACTTCAGCGACGGATTCGGCATCCAGCCCAACTTCTGGCGTGCTCCCAACGACAACGACTACGGAAGCGGAAACCCCAAACGACTGGAGATATGGGAAGTATCGAGCCGCAACTTCCAGGTATCAAGCGCCACGGCCGAAATGTCGGGTCGCAATGCACTGGTGAACATTGTCTACAAGCTGCCTGCCGGAAACGAGTTCTTCATTACTTATAAGATATATCCCGACGGCGTGATGAATGTGTCTACCCGTTTCACTCCTGCCCACCTGGACGGCGTGAAGATAGACATCTCCGAAGCTACCGCCACGGCCACCTTCTCGCCCGGACGCGATGCCCAAAGCGTCAGCGCACGCGACAAGATGGTAGTTCCCCGCATCGGTGTCCGCTTCCGTCTGCCTGCCACGATGAACCAGCTGGCCTACCTTGGCCGCGGACCGCAGGAAAACTACTGGGACCGTAAAGCCGGCAGCCCGATAGGACTGTACAACAGCACGGCCGACGACCAATACTTCCCCTACGTACGCCCGCAGGAGAACGGTCACCACTGCGACACACGCTGGCTCTCGCTGAACGGACGCGGAAAGAGTCTACTGATTGTAGCCGACAGCCTGATGGAGTTCAACGCCCTGCGCAACTCCGTTGAGGACTTCGACGCCGGAAAGGCCATCAACCGCCCCTACCAGTGGAACAACTTCACTCCGCAGGAGATAGCCAACCGTCCCGAGATAGGTGCTTACGACAAACCTCGTCAGACACACATCAACGACATCACCCCGCGCAACTTCGTTGAAGTCTGCCTTGACCTGAAGCAACAGGGACTGGCCGGTTACGACAGCTGGTACTCGCGTCCCGAACCTGAATACACCCTGCCTGCCGACCGCGAATACACCTGGGGATTCACCCTGATACCCGGAGCAGGAGTCAGTCAGGCGGTGAAGAAGTTGAAATACACTTACTAATCGACTAATTTATTATCTTAGTTCTTGGCAAGTATACGATTTACTTTTATCTTTGCAACCATCAGAAGCAAAAAGGCATGGAGAAAGAGAAAAAGTACATTGTATACTTGCTTTTTTTAGTCAGCATCATCATGCTGGCTGTACCCGTCTTTCCCCATCATCATCATGCCGACGGCCTCATCTGTATGAAGAACGATGTAGAGCCCAGCTGCTGCCACACATCTCATCACCATCACCCCGCAGGACATCCCAACTGCTGCCACGACAAGGGTTGCATCGCCAGCCACTTCGTTCAGCGTACCCCACGCACCGAGCGTCAGGCTCCCGTGCTGAAGCCCGTCCTGCTGCCTGCCGTACTCAGCACATTCCTCAGGCAACTGTACGCCTTTGGCGAACCTTGCCAACCTGTTTCATACTCACCCTACATCGAGTCACTGCACGGTGTCTACATAGCCCGTGCCTCGGGATTAAGGGCTCCTCCCAGGCTTCTTGCATAATAGGTGCAGTGTGCCCCGCACATTGCAACCCGGTTGCACTCTTTGGTCAGTACCTTTGCAGCCGGAAATCATACTCACATTATTTTGCAAGAACTTAATCCATTTATATCAATGAAGAAACTGATATTTCTGGGAGTCCTCGTTGCATTGTCACTGGGCTCCTGTCAGAACAAGTCCGCCCACGATCACGACGGACACAATCACGAGACCGAGAACCACGACCATGAGGCCGAACTTCACGAAGGACACGACCACGACGGTCATAACCACGAAGCCGAAGAAGGGCACAGTGCCGGCAGCGGTGAAATAGTCCTGCCACCAGCCAAAGCCCAGGCAGCAGGTGTAGAGGTCAGCACCGTAGAAGCGGGCGCCTTTCACCAGGTCATCAAGACCAGTGGACAGGTATTGGCCGCACAGGGCGATGAAAGCGTAGCCGTTGCCACCGTAGCTGGTGTCGTATCGTTCCGCAACAAGGTAGTCGAAGGTATGCAGGTAGGCAAAGGCACTCCGCTGCTTACCCTCTCGTCGCAGAACATGGCCGAAGGTGACCCCGTACAGAAAGCCCGTGTCGCCTACGAAGTCAGCAAGAAAGAATACGAACGTATGAAGGCGCTGGTAGCCAGCAAGATTGTTTCCGAAAAGGAATTTGCCCAAGCCGAACAGGCATACGAGAATGCCCGTATCAGCTATGAAGCCGTAGCCCGCAACCATACCCCGCAGGGACAGACGGTTGTTTCGCCCATCGGCGGTTACGTCAAGAGCCTGTTGGTAAAGGAGGGCGATTACGTCACCGTAGGTCAGCCGCTGGTCAGCATCACGCAGAACCGTCGCCTCTTCCTCCGTGCCGATGTTTCCGAGAAATACTACAACGCACTGCCTTCCGTAGCCTCGGCTAACTTCTGCACGCCCTATAATAATAAGGTATATGCATTGAAAGAACTGGGCGGACGTCTGCTGTCTTACGGCAAAGCTTCGGGCGAAGGCAGTTATTACGTACCTGTCACTTTCGAGTTCGACAACAAGGGCGACGTTGTCCCCGGTTCCTTTGTCGAAATCTATCTGCTTACCACGCCGATGGAAGGTGTCATCAGCGTACCTCGCTCGGCCCTCACCGAAGAGCAGGGCAGCTACTTCGTCTACCTGCAACTGGATGAGGAATGCTACCAGAAGCAGCTTGTTACCCTGGGTGCCGATGACGGCGAACGGGTACAGGTACTCACCGGCCTGCACGCCGGCGACCGTCTGGTGACCAAAGGCGCCTACCAAGTGAAGCTGGCAGGAGCTACGAATGCGATACCGGCACACAGCCATGAACACTAATTAAACGAAAAATGAAGAATGGAAGCAGTGCTTCCTAATGAAGAATTTTCCATACACAAGAATTCTTCGTTCTTCATTCTTAATTCTTCATTTAACAAGTTATGCTCAACAAAATCATACACTTCTCCCTTCAGAACCGCATTCTGGTGCTCGTAGCATCGGTGCTGTTGCTGATTGGCGGTACTTACACCGCCGTACATACGGAAGTAGACGTGTTCCCCGACCTGACGGCACCCACCGTAGTGGTGATGACCGAAGCCAACGGCATGGCAGCCGAAGAGGTGGAACAACTCGTCACCTTCCCCATCGAGACCGCTGTCAACGGAGCCACACACGTACGCCGTGTACGCTCCTCGTCTACTCACAGTTTCTCCGTAGTCTGGGTCGAATTCGACTGGGACACGGACATCTACCTGGCCCGGCAGATTGTCAGCGAAAAGCTTTCGCTTGTAGCTGAAGAACTGCCCGAAGGTGTGGGCAAGCCTACACTGGGACCGCAGTCGTCCATCTTGGGCGAGATGATGATTATCGGCCTTACCGCCGACTCCACTTCCATGCTCGACCTCCGTACGCTGGCCGACTGGACCATCCGTCCGCGCCTGCTCTCTACGGGTGGCGTGGCACAGGTAGCCGTGCTGGGCGGTGACATCAAGGAATACCAGATACAGCTCGACCCCGAACGGATGCGCCACTACGGCGTCACGCTGGGACAAATACTGGAAGCTACCCGCGGCATGAACCTCAACGCCAACGGTGGTGTCATCTACGAATACGGCAATGAATACATCGTCCGCGGACTGACTGCCACGACGAATACGGAGTTGCTGGGAAAAACCGTGGTTAAAGCTACGAGTGATGAGCTACAAGCTACAAGTGGTAGTGGCAGCAACCCGTCACTTCCAATTCTATTGGAAGACGTGGCCGACGTACGCATCGGTGCACAGACGCCCAAGTTAGGTCTGGCTTCGGAACGCGGCAAACCTGCCGTACTGCTCACCGTGACGAAGCAGCCTGCTACCAGCACCCTGGAACTGACCGCCAAACTGGAAGCCTCACTGAAAGACTTGCAGAAGAACCTGCCCCCCGACGTGAAAGTTTCGACCGACATCTTCCGCCAGAGCCGCTTTATCGAGAGTTCGATTGGCAACGTGCAGAAGTCGCTCATCGAAGGTGGTATCTTCGTGGTCATCGTACTGTTCCTCTTCCTGGCCAACGTGCGTACTACCATTATCTCGTTGGTCACCCTGCCCCTGTCACTTGTCGTTTCCATACTGGTACTACACTACATGGGACTGACCATCAACACCATGAGCTTGGGTGGTATGGCTATTGCCATCGGTTCGCTGGTCGATGACGCCATCGTCGATGTGGAGAATGTCTACCGTCGCTTGCACGAGAATCGCCTCCTGCCGCCCGAACGTCGCCTGCCCATCCTGCAGGTGGTATTCAACGCTTCGCGCGAGGTACGTATGCCTATCCTCAACTCCACGCTCATCATCGTGGTCAGCTTCGTGCCCCTGTTCTTCCTGAGCGGTATGGAAGGACGCATGCTGGTGCCGCTGGGCATCGCTTTCATCACAGCCCTGGCCGCCTCAACGGTAGTGGCATTGACACTGACACCTGTGCTCTGTTCGTACCTGCTGCGTAATAAAGAAGACAAACATTCTGAAAAAATTCAAGAACTTCCTGAAGTCACCGCTAAAGACTCCTCAGAGTCACCTGCATCCCCATCCAGAAATACCAATGGGGCCAATTCGGGCGACTCTGCCGTGGCCCGCACGCTGAAGAAAGCCTACGGCTCACTGCTCGAAAAGGCTTTGCATCACAAACGTGCCGTACTGGGCTGTACCATTGCCCTCTTTGCCGTCGCCTTGGGACTGTTCTTCACGCTGGGTCGCTCGTTCCTGCCGCCGTTCAACGAAGGCTCGTTCACCATCAACGTCTCTTCACTGCCAGGCATCTCGCTCGAAGAAAGCGATGCTATCGGACGCCGTGCCGAAGAACTGCTGCTTACCATCCCCGAGATACAGACCGTAGCGCGCAAAACCGGACGCGCCGAACTGGATGAGCACGCCTTAGGCGTGAATACTTCGGAGATTGAAGCTCCCTTCGAATTGAAAGACCGGCCACGTAGCGAAGTCGTGGCGGAAGTTCGCGAAAAGTTAGGTAGTATCGTCGGCGCCAACATCGAGATAGGCCAGCCCATCAGCCACCGCATTGACGCCATGCTGTCGGGTACGAAAGCCAACATCGCCATCAAGCTCTTTGGCGATGACCTGAACCGCATGTTCGCCTTAGGCAACGAGATAAAGGACAAGATACAAGACGTTGAGGGCGTGGCCGACCTGACGGTAGAGCAGCAAATCGAACGTCCGCAACTCACCATCACGCCCCGCCGCGAGATGCTGGCACGCTATGGCATCACCCTGCCGCAGTTTGCTGAATACGTCAACGCCTGTCTGGCGGGTGAAGCCGTTTCGCAAGTCTATGAACAGGGCAAGTCGTTCAACCTGACCGTACGCATGCGTGATGATTTGCGCGACCAAGCACAGAAGATAGGCAACCTGATGATTGATACGGGCGACGGATTGCAAGTACCGCTCAACTACGTAGCCGACATCCGCTCGACCATGGGACCGAACACCATCAGCCGCGAGAACGTAAAGCGTAAGATAGTCATCTCGGCCAATGTTGCCGACCGCGATCTGCGCTCCGTAGTGAACGACATTCAAGAACGTATCGACACCCAAATTCAACTGCCCGAAGGCTACCACGTAGAGTACGGCGGACAATTTGAAAGCGAACAGGCAGCCAGCCGCACGCTGATGCTGACATCGTTCATGTCTATCGTTGTCATCTTCCTGTTGCTCTACCACGAGTTCCGCAGTACGAAGGAGAGTGCCATCATCCTTATCAACCTGCCACTGGCACTGATCGGTGGTGTGTTTGCCCTGTTGCTGACTACAGGCGAAGTGAGCATCCCAGCCATCATCGGTTTCATCTCGCTGTTCGGCATCGCTACCCGAAACGGTATGCTGCTCATCAGCCATTACAACCACTTGCAACGCGAAGAAGGCTATGGCATCTACGACAGCGTTCTGCGCGGTTCGCTCGACCGTCTGAACCCGATTCTGATGACAGCCCTCAGCAGTGCTCTGGCCCTTATTCCGCTGGCTTTGGGCGGCGACCTGCCCGGCAACGAAATACAAAGCCCGATGGCCAAAGTCATCCTGGGCGGTCTGCTGACCTCGACGTTCCTCAACGGATTCATCATCCCGATAGTTTATCTGCTAATACACACCAAGAAAGAATGAAGAAAATAGTAATCATTTGTGTATGCCTTGCCCTGGCGGCAGGGCTACACGCCCAAAACAGCATTGAAACCATCCTCACCCAGATAGAGCAGAACAACCGGCAGTTGCAAGCCAATGCCCAGAATGTGAATGCCCAGAAACTGGAAAACCGGACAGCCAATAACCTGGCCAATCCAACCCTGTCGTACGCCCATCTGTGGGATTCGGACGACAAGAACATCACCGTGGGCGAAATGGTCATTGCACAAAGTTTCGACTTCCCGTCGCTCTACATCACCCGCGCCCGCATGAACCGCTACAAGGCTCAGTCGCTCGACGCCCAAGCCCTTGCCCTGCGCCAGGACATTCTGTTGCAAGCACAGGAAGCCTGCCTCGACATCATCATGCTGACCCGTCAGCAGTCCCTCCTCGACGAACGCCTGAAGAACGCCGAAGAGCTGGCAGCTTTCTACAAGAAACGACTGGAAACCGGTGACGCCAGTTCGCTGGAAACCAACAAAATCAATCTGGAACTGCTGAATGTACGTACCGAAGCCCGCATGAACCGTACAGCCTTGGAAAACAAACTGCGCGAACTGACCGCCCTTAACGGTAACCAGTCGCTCGTACCCGGCCGTCCTTTGGCCGAAGGAGCTGCTACGCCTCATGCACTCAACCTGGGGCTTACCGATTATCCCGATGTCCCCCTGCCTGCCGACTTCGGCCCCTTATGCGACGAGCTGCTGGCTTCCGACCCTACCCTGCTTGCCTTGCAGAACGACGGTGAAGCTGCACGCCGCCAGCTGTCTGTCAGCCGTCAAGGCTGGTTGCCCGACCTGGAACTGGGATATCGGCGCAATACCGAAAGCGGACATCCGCTCAACGGAGTGGTAGTAGGTTTCTCCTTTCCCATCTTCCAGAATCACGGAAAGGTAAAAATGGCACGCTCGCAACTGCAAAGCATCGATTACCAAAAGGAGAATGCTCGACTGAGTGCCTCCACCGCCTTATGGCAGCTCTACGAAGAAGCCTCCAACCTGCAAGCCTCCATACATGAGTATACCGAGACTTTCGGCCGTCAGCAAGACTTGCGCCTGTTGCGCCAGGCACTCGAAGGCGGACAAATCAGCATGATAGAGTATTTCGTAGAAGTATCCGTAGTCTACCAAAGCCAGACCAACTTGCTGCAACTGGAGAACCAGTACCAGAAGGTAATGGCCAGAATATACAAGAGCAAGCTTTAAATAATGAAGAATGGAAAATGAAGAATGAAGAATGGAAAATGAAAAAATTCTTCATTCTTCATTTCCCAAGGTTTCCGGTTGCTCCGGTACATAACTGCTCCGGATGCGCCACTCCTGTGGATAAAGATTATTGGCACGATTGCCGATGTTCTTCACAAATCCAAGAGGAAAACCACGGTACGTAAGAAGTACAAAACCGCGAGGGGCTGTGTCCGAAAGGACTACAGCCTCTTTGCGCAAATAGGCAATAGCAGTAGGATAGTCCACCTCTTCGCAGGCAAAAGCATCTTGCCGAAGCAGGCTACTCATGGCCAGCGCATGGGCGGGAATACAGTCTTTCCCTTTCACTCCAGCCAGTTCTACACCTGCCTGCATCACTTTGACATGCTGCTTCAAAGCTGTCAACAAAGGTAGCCATGCCGTAGGGAAAGCCGCCAGCGTCTGTCCTTCGGGCATCAAGGTGTAACCTTCCGCATCACGCAGCCAGCCTTGCGCCATTGCCAGCTGTTCCTTTCCGAAAGCCGATCCCGAAGAAGCCTTTCCGACATTTCCTTTCTTCCCGCGCTGTTTGCCAGCCGACTGTCTATCCGCGTTCATCCGTCCCGTTTGCATCATCGATATGTCTTCGCTTTCTGTTTCTTCTGCCTCACCAGCCTTACGCAATACAGCTAGGAAGAATCCTTCTCCCTGCGTCTTATGTGGCAAGAAGCGATAGACTGGGAAATCTTCTCCAGCCAGCAGATTGCCAGTGATCCCCCATTCAGCTGGCACGTCGAGCGGCAGCACTTCGGCTCCCAACTCCCGACACAACCAACGCACATTTTCTTCGTTCTCTTTCGTATTATAGGTACATGTACTATATACCAACAGTCCACCCGGCTTCAGGCAAGGCCAGATGTCTGTCAGGATGCGCCGCTGACGCTGCCAGCAAATTTCGACATTCTCCGCACTCCACTCGCTTATGGCAGTCTCGTCCTTACGGAACATGCCCTCGCCCGAACAGGGAACATCGGTCAGAATAAAGTCGAAAAGGTGTTCCAAAGGTGTGAAATCGGAAGGATCGCTATTCGTCACCACCACATCAGGATGCCCCCACTTGGTCAGATTCTCAGCCAGTATCTGGGCACGGTTGCGCATCACTTCGTTGGCTACCAGCAAACTGCCTTCGGGCAACAGGCTACGTACATGGGTAGACTTTCCGCCCGGAGCGGCACAAAGGTCAAGCGCAGCCAACGGTCTGCCCGGCAGATAACGCTTCAACGCCTGTTCCACAAACATTGACGACGCTTCCTGCACGTAGTAACAACCGGCATGAAACAACGGATCGAAAGTAAATGCCGGACGCTGGTTCAAATAGAATCCGCATTCCGCCCAAGGCACTTTGTTCAATGAAGAATGAGAAATGACAGAAGAAGAATCTGTACACTTTTGAGTATTCACACGTATGCTGACAGGCTGTTCCGCCTCCAGCAGAGCGGTAGCCAGACTGTTATATTCTTCCTCGCCCAACAAAGCGCGGGTATATTCAGTAAATAAAGGAGGTAATTGCATGATAATCTTCTATCTTCTCAAATTTCTTATAATGCAGCAATTTCTTCCATGCTCAATCCTGTACTTTGAGCAATAAGTTCAATAGAAACACCGGCTTCCTTAAACTTGCGTGCCAATGCCTTCTTCTCTTCTGCACGGCCTTCTGCAAGTCCTTCCGCACGGCCTTCCGCAAGCCCTTCTGCACGCCCCTCCGCACGACCTTCTGCACGCCCCTCCGCACGGCCTTCTGCACGACCCTCTGCACGGCCTTCCAACTTGGCAGTATCCAGCACATCATTCTGTATCATCACGGCATTGATATGCTCGTCGTACACATGACGTTCCTTGGGCGACATATTGTAATACTTCAGTTTTTCCCTTGCCTCGGCCAATCCCGGTGCCGTGGTATCAGAACTGATTTCGCCACTTTTCAGATACGAGATCCATTCCTCCAGCGGTGTCTTTGCTACCTTATTGAACTCGTTCACCCTAATCAGGTAGTATTCGGGGAACACCTCGCGCGGCATCTTGCGGATGATTGCTCCTTCCTGCTTGGCCGAAATGCTCAATTCGTCGCCGGTATGCACCCCGATAAAGTTTGTTACTCCGTGATACAGGTAGTCGCTGCCTTTACCGATGTCGAAGTAGAGAATACTGATGGAATATACCTTTTTCACCTCTGCATACGAATTCCCCAAAGAGATGTGCTCCGTAATAGCTTTCGAAACGCCATATAGTACTCTCTCCAGATAGTACAGTTCTCGCGTATTCTGTATTTCAACAATGATGATGTCCCCGTTCTCCTCTTTTGCCTTGATGTCCACACGATTGAACTTATCATCATAGTTCGTCTGGTTGGCTTCGCTTTCGAGTATTTCCAGAATGGTGATTTTCCGTTCCAGCAACACGGTAAGCAAGCCTTCGAGTACTACAAAATTGGCCTTATCTCGCAACATACGCTTCATGGCCCAATCGAATCGGATGTATTTATCTTGCATCATGAGGAAGAGGTTTTGAGTTTATAAGTCTTTGAGTTATTGAGTCTTTATTTTCTGGAGTTTCTTACCAGATGCAGCAAATATACGAAAAGGTAGTTGCAGCGGCAAATGAAAACAGGGTTTTCTAAAAAAGTTCTTCGTTCCAAGTTTCCCAGTTAGGGAATTTCCATTCCCTAGTTAAGAAATTCTCGTTCCCTAGTTAGGGAATTGCAGTTTCTCAGTCAAGAGACAATATTTGTCCAACTTTCTACAGAAAACAAGCCATACCGTTTTAAGGACGATATGGCTTGACAAACAAAACAAACAATCACTTATCTCGATCGATAAGTAATGCCTGCATCCAGTTACGCTAAACTGAAAACAGGCTCCCGAATCACCTCACGGTGACTTTTATAGAATAGGTCACATTCTATGTCCTCTGTGGCGGAAACTTAAAGCTCCAAAAAACGGCTTATTTCCTCAAAAGCGGCATCCTTCAGCAACACTTTCTTTTGTCCATCCAGCAAATAAAGCGAAGGCATGGCTTTCAGGTCGTACAGTGTGCCGGTCTTCACCGCCTCGTGGTCGGCACCTATCGTCCAACCTTCGGGCATATCGGGCAAGGCTTTGCGCCAGACCTCTTCGTTGCCTTCGGTATAAATAGCCAGTACACTTATCCGTCCCGTCTGCACCGCTTTTGCCAGTGCTGCGCTGGCCGTCATCTGTCCCAATACGGCGTGGCACGACTCACATTCCGGGTCGTAAAACACCAGCAGCAAGCGGTCGCCCTTCACCGGTGTAGCGGCCAGCGTACAGCGGTTGCCGTCGGGCAGGTAGTAGGTGAAGTCCGTTGCCCGGTCGCCCGGATTGTTGCGCTTCACTAACTTCAGCCGGAAGTTGTAGGTGGAGCGTTGTACATCGTCCGTCGGAAGCACATCGAGCAATGTCTCCAAATACACCCCATACAATCCTTCGTTGTAAAAAGGCGAATTGGGGTTGTACAGGTAGTCATCCGCCGTCTTCATTAGCACCCGGCGGGCGTGATCTTTCGCGATGAAACCCGTGCACCAGTTCTTCAGGCTCTCACGTGTCAGCTCTTCGGATGTTGTGCCGTCCACTAACAAGGCGATGAAGTTCACAAAGCCCTGCTCCGTCACGTCGCGGTTATCTACCAAGGTGGTGTCGGCAAAGTCAAAACGTTCCCAGTAGTGGGTGAGGAGGTAGGACTTGCGGGCTTCCGGTTCCGTCAGGGTGGCGGGGATTTCGGGGAAAGGGAACTGCGGTCGCGACAATACTGTATCTTGTTTCACTTCCGATGAAACAGCAGATGCGGTTTGCTTTGCCTGACAAGACAATAACAATAGCAAAGAATATCCTATAAGCCCAAACTTAATCATATAATTCATCGCACATCTCTTACACAACGGGTTCCACCAACTTTACCTGTAGCACTACCATTCTCATTGGGATCCGTATCCAATATAAAAGTACCTTCGGTTCCATCATATAAAAATCCCGGTCGATTACCAGCTGAATATATACCTGTTCCATTCATACTGAAAGCTGTATTTGTAATGGTTCTCGTACCACTCATTTCACTTTTCAAAGCCGGTATAGTAAGCATAATACCTACTTCCCGTTGATTTGGAAGACGATATCCAGCTGGACATGGGCTTTCACTACGTCCCCAAGTAGGATACAATCTATTATGAATTGCGTTCCATGATAAATTTATATCCCGTCCCCAATTATCTTTATAAAAACTTTGAGAGGTATATACTTGAAATTTAGTATAAGGTCTGTTCAACACATCCCTTTCATTGTGCTCATCCAGATTATTGCCTCCATCATAAGCTGTACGTTTGGCAGCATACCCTAATCGCGACATATCTACAACTCTACTAGTTTCATCCCAACTAATATAATCGTCAGGAGTTTTATCAGATTCATCCAAACGTATACCCAAATTACGCACACATCGATAAGCATATTTGTTTTCCGTAGGATTATAATCATGCGAATAACTATAACTTCCTATGGATCCCCCTTCTTCTGCCCACATAACAGTAGGGTTCACTGATTTAGTATTATCCCAATAGGTACTACTAGCCAAGTGATAACGCTGACCATATTTTTCTTGCGGATAAGTACGTGCACTCTCATTAATAGCCGCATCTCCCGTCCATAAATCACTCAACTGGTCTATAGCGGCCAAATACCAACGTACTTCACGACCATCAATCACATTATCGCCGTTTACATCCCGATTACGTAACATACAAGCATGCCAAATGGTATTATAATCAATACTATTTGAACCTCCCGAAGAATTTAATCCATATCGGCTACTCGTAGAAATGATATCCGTCCAATTCTTCCGAACATCAACTACAAAATTCATTTGGTTTTGTCTTCCATTATCTGGAGTATTTGTATAAGGCTCCTTATCCTTATGGGGATGATCAAAAGACGCATTTAACTCATCTGTTTCCATTACAGATTCCGTTCCCCATGCTGTCGTAACATTCGAATCTACATCATACAGCGTGTAAATGGGATGTTGCTTGAAAGAAAGTACACTCCGAATTACCGAAGATGCACCGTCATCACTTTTAACCCCTTCACCTCGACAAATATGCAACAATCTGTCGCGCCCGTTAACCACTTTTTTCCATAACAACAACCCTGCGTCAGTAGGCTCAGTAGGCGTACCACCTCCTACACTATTCGGATCTACCGGATCTGTTACGTATATAAACTCATCAATAAAGGCCGTGACGGCAACCGCTTTTTTGCCATTTACGTCTACAAACATTTCATGGGTAGGATTAGTATTTGCGACGTTCGTTAAATAGTTCAACAACTGTTCTATATCACGAAGAACAATCTTGTCATTATTCGCACTGGGAATTTTATAACCAGTCCATGCAGGATCTACATATTTTCCTGTTTCACTTGGCGTATCCCCATTATATCCATCATAGGCAAAATCTCCAGGATATTTCACATAATGATCTTTGTCTGCACCATATTCCCAATTCACAGCAAAGGTTATCCATTTATAATCATGAGGCATATTTCCATTAGCCCCTGTAATGCGCATAGCATTCTCAAAAGGCGTACTTACAGCCCACGTCAAACGTCCATCGGGTGTCTGATCTTGTAAGTCGTCACGATACAGATAAAACAGATAACGGTCAAAATGTGAATCCAGTTCCAACACTTCCCCACCGGCAATCACCACATCCCCCTCTGCTCCGGGACGGGTTTCCTTATCATCCTCTACTTCGACAATAATAGAATTGATATCGGTGATTGTCACATTATACGTATAATGCGTATTACGTTCTGTATCATAGTTATTTACATAATCTTCATTATTCACATAACGAACGTCACCTGTATTTCCCAAATGAATCGTATAAGTAACGTCTGCACTGATGAACTCCGTATTGCCATTATCACCCGTCTTTTGATAAGACAATTGCCCCTTTATTTCTACATAGGTTCCATTTTGAGGGGCAAAAACAAAAGTCCGTGCACTTAAATCGGTATTAGTCGTTCTTTTCTCACGCATGGAAAAGAGAGTTGCCTCTGCATTTTCTTCATATTCATTTTTTGACGCTACAGTAATTCGCTTAATAGGTTCCAGCCGATTTTCCTGTACATAAAAATCAAATGTACTCGCCTCTCCCGCACCATTATTCGCCACATCAAAACTCAACGCACTGGGCAAATCGTCATATTCACCCGATGCATCATTCTCCTGTTCAAAAAGATAAGAAGAACGGGAGATGTTGAATACTCTATAACTTTTAGGCACAAAAGAGAAATTGTCATAACTATTATTATTCTTAGCAGTTACATTAAACGTGATACGGGCATCCGTACGCTTAAAATACAATTTACCAGATAATGTATTGGTACCTGCCGCTACATTATAAGTATACTTATCTATTGTCCCATCATGATTAGAATCAACCCCCAATTGCCCAGTCATCACAAAATACGTACGCTGTATATTGGCAGCCTGCGACAACTTAAAAGTCAAATTCAACAAATCATTCTTATTTGAAACATCATCAAGTGCTTGTTTCTCCAATCCAGAATATCCTACATTAGCTACTGCATAGAAAGTTTTATCATTCCCCGAATGGATAGCAAAGTTCTTTATTGTACCAGTAGTAGGATCATCGCCTTCCGCATTCTTTTCACTTGTCTTTTCCCAATCCGAATCGCCATCCTGATAAAACTGTTTATTATCTAAGGTACCATCCCCATTAAACGCAAAAACATAAATATTCAGCACCTTATTTTCCGCATTCACACTGGCTGCCGCCCGAGTCAGAACAGCCGCTTTCTCTACTTGAAAACTCAGGTCAACAGTCATCGGAATGCCCTCTTCAACCCTTGCTTCATCAGTTCCATCAACAAAAGTATTGTCTGTACACGCACCAAGCAGGCATACAACAATACAAAAAAATGCAATCTTGATTATATTCTTTATCATACCACATCCTCCTACCTTTATTCAAAATCTGGGATATCCACTTCTACATTTGTCCAATCCAACACTTCATAATTAAATTCAACTGTCGAATTTTGCTTCAAATGAATGGTAATACGCAGTTCTTTGCCCCGAGGCAAATTTTCAACACTACTCAAATCAACAGGAGGTCGACTGTCACCATTCCAAGTGGCATTAAAAACATACCCACCCGTGGGTGCTTTATTTTCATAGACATACGCTGTTTGAGCAGAAGTTCCATATCTGCTTAATCTCATCTCAGACATCATAACATCTTTATCTCCCACGGACAAATCTGATTGTTCACTGGGGAATAACGGAACCTGCGGATTATTGACATCTGCGTTTGACAAAGAAATATTCGTTAGTGTTTGTTCTGTTTCTGATTCATTTACAACAATCAGTTGCACCTTAGCCACCACAAACTCCAACTGCATTGTTTTCTTTTGAATGCCACTGTCTTCTTGCGGTATCTCAACTGTAATTGACTGCTTAGCTGTCTGAGGAATCAAGGCAGAAGTAGTTGACAAGGTTATATTTTCAGGCAACTGTTCTAAACTGGTAATCTGAGCTGGCCAATCGGCAATTCCTCCCTCATTCGCAATCGCATAAAAATCAAAAGTTCTATCTACCTCATCTTCCGTCACCAATTCGCTAAACGTAACCGTTTTATACCTTTGGCCATTTCCATTCTCAGCAAAATCATCTCCCGTATAATATTCATTATACAATATCTTATCACCTTTCGCCACAATCACCCGTAGCGTCTTCATCCGTTCATTATCGGCCAATTCGTTACCTACAATAGTTCCGTCACTCACTGCCCTCGTCGTAAACGTCACCTGCACCGTCGCCTTCTCCTTATTCTCCGCATACTCATCCTTGATGCACGACACCGCTCCAACTGCCAATAACAGCAACAGCCAGAAGATGCTGATAGAGTTGTTTCTGTTAAATAATATCTTCATAAGTCAGTCCTCCCTTTTATTGCCAGTCCGGATCGATGTCTTCCACGTACCAGGCGGGCAGTTTGATGGTTATACCGATTTCGTTGAATTGTATTTCGATGGGCAAATAGGCTTCCTGCTTGGTGATGTCGATGTACTCGCGATTGCGGGTGATGAAGTCGTAGATGCTGCCGCGAAACAGCTCTGTGCCTTCGGCATCGGCAACTACCAGTTCGTGCTCGCACCAGTCGGGGTGGAGGTTACCACTGTTGTCCATGCGGAACAGGGCAAAATCGTCCGTGCGGTAGCAGCCGCGCTCGGCATCGTAAATCAGTTCGGGATAGCAGGTTCCCTTTTCGTCCAGATTGATTTCGTTGTTAAATGAAGTTTGTGCGTTCGAGTGTTCAATGCGCACACTGACGGGCAGTTCGCCGCGTGTCTGCGGAGCGGGCAGGCCCGTTATCTCGATGTCCACATCGACGTGGGCGCTATAGAGCGTCACCGTGTCGCGATACATCATCAGGTTACCTTCGGGCATCACAAATTCCTGTTGCCCCAAGTAGTTGTCGTCATGGTTAATGACCGGATCGGGAACTCCCCAATACGGACTTTGAATGTAGATTTCATCAAAACTGGTCGACGACTCCAGATTGACTACTTGCGTATGGTCGTACGCATTGCCCACAGCCACTACCTTGTAGCGTCGGCCGGGGGTGAGTTTGAAGGAAGGTATGGCTGAAAAGTTTTTCAGCTGGTCTTGGTTGTATGTACCTACTCCAAGTATATGTCCGCCCTCGTCGAATACATAGAGGTCTACCTTGTCCATGTACTGATAGAGCACATCCTTGTCTCCATCTGCCAAATACTGGAAATAGATGGTTACGTTGTGGCAATCATCCAAATTATCCTTGATACAGCCGGTGGTCAGGACAGGAACCAGCAGCAACATCCATACTATGTTCTTCCAAAGTTTCATTGCAATCACTTTATAATGTTTGACCCCACGGGTCGAATAATTTTCTGATGAACACACCTGTGTTCGGGAAGTAGCAACCGGGCGGATGACGGGCAACCGCCCGGTTGGAGAGCTTGGTTAAATTATAGGAGATGAATTAGTTTGATCCTGCCCAATCAGCAGTAATATCTACAACAGACCATTCTGCTTCTTTCACAGTTACTTCTACGCCATACAGTGTATTACCACTTTCATCACCAATGATATTACCATCCACCAATTCAGCATTAGTAATACGATAAATCTTTCCCGGTTCAAAAGCATTCAAATCCTGACCGTCTTTCTTATATTTAGTAATCATAGCAAAACGGGGAGCTGGTTTCGGATTAGCAGGATCGGAACTTACAGATGTATCAAAGTAAATCTTGAACTTAGGCATATTATCTATACCCGAAGCAGGATAGAAATTATAGGCAAATACTTGTGCTGCATCTTCATCCGTACTTTTCGGCCATGAGGCACCTTTCTCCAAAAAGTTTTCACCAAGAGAAGTTCCAGTTGTAATCGCATCTTTTAAAATAGCAGTAATACCTGTGCCTAGATTAATATCATTAGGTTCTTCTACTGTAGCATCCCAACAGTAATCCTGTAAAGTAGATCCATCGGCAAATTTGGAATTATAAAAACCATCACTACCTTCTGAAGAATTATTTTCTTGATAAGCACCACCTTTCGTATACAGGTTATCCATATAAACTCCCTTAATCGTCAACGTAGTATACTCACACTGATCTGTTCCTGGTTCTATTTGTTGCGGATGCTCTTTATGTTTGATACCTGAAACTTCCAAACGAGCCACAGGAATAGCCATTGTCACTTTAGCAGTATAAATCTGATACAGTTTTTTGTCATCACCTTCGTTAGCACCTTGCTCCTGCTTATTTCCTCCAGTAGCTTCATGGTCATTATCAAGATCCGGACTCTTCATATCATCGGTCAAAGTAAATTTAGTAGTTTCACCATAGGCCGGAATACTTGCTGGAGCAGCTTGTAAATCGCTAATAGCAACACCAGAATAATTTGCAGCACCATTATTTATTGATACAGCTATTTTTTTAGGTGCTTGTACATTCCAAAACGTCAATACTGTCTCATCATTAATTGTTGACGCATCAAAACTCATTGTTTGTGAGACTGTAGTAGTTTGGTTGTCATACAAATCAATCTTAATTGTACCCGTAACAGCAACAGAAGAACCAGGCGTCGGGTTTGCAATTCCTTTGGTTAACACACCTGGATTTACCAATCGAATACTAACAGCACCACCGCCATCAGGGAAACTAGCCACCTCTTCCTCATTACTACATGCCGCGAACGCCAATCCGACCATTCCCAGCATAAAAAATTTGTTCAATTTCATACCTTCACAAATTTTGGTTAATAAAATATTTAAGTTCTCTATTTCTTCCTTTGGTTATTCGTCATTCCGCCAACATTTCCAACGACCGACGCAACATCTGCAGGTTGCGGGCCGCTTCGTCATTGCCTGCCTGACTGGCTTTCGCAAAGGCGGCATCGGCTTCGGATGTTTGACCGTTCTTCTGATAGGCCACGCCCAACAGGTTGAGCAGGCTGCCATCGGTAGCGTCTTTCAGCAAGGCGATGGCTTCGGCGTAATGTTCCGTTTCCAAGGCGGCCAAGGCAGCGTTGTGGCGTGCCGCAATGTTGTCGGGATAAGTACGTACCGCTACGTCCAGTGCCTTGCGGTAGCCATCGGAGTTGCGTCCATAGCTGTCGGCCACGCGCTGTATCTCCGCCACGCTGAGCAGGTCGGGGCGGGTTTTCAGGACTTCTTTTGCCTCGTCGAGCGTAAAGTTGCGCACGTTGTACTCGATGCGGTATTCGTTACGGCGCAACGGGGCATATAGTTCGTCAATCAGGTAACGGTAGTCGTCTTTCGAAAGCTGCTGGCGGATTTTCCACTCGCAGGCATCGCGGTTGTCACCACATTGGCCGATGGCCTCCTGTACCTTTGCACGTGCCGACCATCCTTCGGCCTGCGCCACCTGGGCCACGAAGCCGTCCCAGTCCTCGCCCTTCCAGGCTACGTGCCACAAATCCTTTTTCAGTTCAGGATTTTGTTTCTGTACGTAAGTGGCAAATGTCTCTGCACGCCGCTGTGAAAGACGCAGGTTGTAGTCTATCGTACCCTCGGGCGAGGCATAACCAGTGACGTAGATGCCTGTTACGGTCAGGTTCAGGTTCCGTTTCACCGTTTCCAGCGAATGCTGCACGCTATCCAGTTCGGCACGGTTCTTACGGAAATCAGGTAATACGTTATAGCCGTTTACCGGATATTCCAGACGGGCCATCTTCACTTCCGCACGCCGTTTCACTTCTTCCTCCTCAGGCTGAACAAAGGGAGAAACCACAAGCACCGGAGCCTGATAGGGCAGTATTCCACCGGTAGCCAGCAGTTCGTCGCCCTCGTCGCAAGCGGCACAGCCGGTAACGTAGGCGCGCAGATCCAGACGTCCGTTCAGCATCCAGACCTTGAAAGGTACTTCGTCGGTGTAGTGCAGGGTCTGCGGCTTTCCGTTGTCGCGGCGGACGGTGGTTGTGTTGTCAGCCTGTGCCTCGCCCAGTGCCAGTTGGCGTTCGATCACCTTGCTGCGCACTTTGCCGTTCACCACGATGGGTTCGAGGGGCAGTTCGTGCGTACCGTCGGCCGAGACGATGACGGGCACTAGCCGCAAGGAATGCTGGGTATTCAGCTTCATATCGTCCAGATTGAAATCAGCAGTGACGCGAACGCTTCGATTCACTTTCTCCACACTGCGGTTTTCCACCTTCAACTGTTCCAAGTAAGCGTTCTGCGCCCACACTGCAGGCGATGCGGCCAGCAGGCAGGTAAGCAATATTATAGTTTTCTTCATATCCTTTCCTCCTTATTTAATAATGTATATTAAGGAGACGGCAGCCTTGGTCACTCCGAGGTAGTTCTTCTTGCCGCTTCCCTGCCATTCGCCGCAATGCGGACATTCGTACTGGTCGTAATGCGCGCGTATGTATCCCAGTCCCAACGCAGCTTCGAGGTTCCAGCGTTTGCCCAGCAACCACTGATAACCGTAAACCAGTCCGGCTCCGTAGTAGTAACCTTCGAAGCGATAGTCCTCCAAGTTCTTGAAAAGTCCGAAAGGCATCTTGATGCCGCCCCAGTTATACTGTCCTCCCAACAGGTGGGCACCCACGAAATGACCGTTGAAACGTTCGCACAGCCAATAGCGTGCTTCGGGTTGCGCCAACCAGTGTTTCCACTTCTTGTTTTCGTTCAGCGTCCAGCCATTGTAGTTGGCCGAGAGGTCCAATGTCCATTTAGGCGACAGTCCGATTTCCGTCCCCAGATTTACTGTAGCCGATGCATCGTACAGCAGATTCGTCTTTACAGCCCAGTTTTGGGCAGAAAGCGAAATGCTGACAAACAGCATACAGAACAGCAAAATTCGTTTCACTATTTTCATGTTCATAACACAATTTTTTTCCTTGTTATGGGATTGTTTGAGGGTTCTGTTACTTCATAGATAACAGATGTGTTTTATAATTAAATGCAAAGATTGTTTTATTTTCACAAATGAATAAATAAAAACTATGATTTAACACATGTCGTTAACATATTTATGCAAGAATACTTGAAACGCAGGTGGAAAAGTTGAATGGAAAGAATACCGTGTTTCATGCAGTCGGAAGGTTAAACGGTAGTTAGAGGCATTTGACGTGTTACCGGAGGAGAAAATAAAATGACTGTTTTAACCTTTCACCTTCCGGTTGTAGTGGTATGTACTGACTTTTGCCGGCAAGTTTCGCCGTAAATTGTTTATGATGAATGGGTTGTGGTGAAAGATGGATACGCGGACTACGCGAAAAAGACGGACACACGCGGATTTTTATATCTTCCACTGAATCGGAGTGAGGTTTTATCTTTCACCATATTTACCTGTGTATCAGTGCGGAATTCTCTTGGTGAAAGCGTGAAGGCATTTTTCTCTTTTTTATTCTTTATCCGTATAGTTCGTCTTTTCCGCGTAGTCCGCGTATCCATCTTTCACCTTGTAAAGTCTAACTTGGCAGATGTAACTATCTACTTTAGCCGGACAATATTAATAGTTGGCTGACGTAACAAGTAATGTTGCTGAGTATTGCTTTTAATTCCCGCGAGTATAACAATCAATCTCACCGAGTATTACAAGTAAAGTCCACGAGTATTACTTGCATTGCTCGTGAGCCGTACAAGTGTCGCTCGCGAGCAATGCAAGTGTGACACAATCGTTTCAAAGATGCCGTACGCAACCTTCGGGCCTAATCGGAGGGGCGTAAAACGGTGCCTTTGTTTTTTGCGTTGAAAAAGGCAGACTGTTTAAGCGTAGCGAGTTTCTGCCTTTTAGCAAAAAATGAAGGCAAAGTAGCCCCGGAGGTTCAGCCCTTGATTTTTTTCTTTTGGTATCTTTTCTTTTGCATCAAGGCAAAAGAAAAGTATACCCGTTACCTATGAAGTAACAGAACCCCCTCTACCTCCAAAATCCATAAAAAAGTCTTTCCACACCACAGCTATAGCCTGTCTTGGATTGCCGCTACAATCCGGTATGGGAACAATCTTACCCCCGAAATACCTGTGAAAGTATTTCTTTGTTCATTTGTCCGATACGTTCATCAGTGTGCTGCTTAAAGTAGGTTTCTGTAACCTTGACAGATGAATGCCCCATCGCATTACAGATAAGCTCCTGCTGATAGTTGTGATAGTTGGCTATGGTGGCCCAACTATGGCGGGCACAGTAACTGCTAAGGCTCCCTTTCACACCGGCCAATGACCCCAGACGCTTTAACCGTGCATTGAAGTTTCGTAATGCACTTTGGTACTGATGGTAAGCATTGGCGCCTGTGCCGTTGATAAAGGGGAACAGATAGGGCGAAGATTCATCCGGCGTCTTCAGTTGTTCGATAAGGCTCATAGCACGCGGCTCTACACGTACCGTCAGCCAGCTTCCTGTCTTACGACGGCGATACATCAGAACATTATCCTGCAAATCGCACTTGCGCAAATAAGCCACGTCGACAAAGGGGATGCCACGTAGCATGAACAACAACAGAAACAGCATCCGGGTCTTTTCAAGGCTACATTCGCGCGCAGCAGGTTCCGGTTCATTCAGTTTACGCAGATCGCTTTCACCGAGGGCACGCTTTACCGTCACCCGTGTGCCCGTGTACACCCCTTTGAATAAGCGCGGGTGGAAACTGGCCTGTCCACTATCGACAGCCCGCAGGTATACCGCCCGCAGCATACGCATGTAGGTAGAAATAGTGTTCCACTGCAACTGGCGTCCCAGCAGATAGTTCTGGAAAGCTTTCAGCCAAAAGGGAGTTACTTCACCGAAGGTGAGCGGCTGACCGCCTGTAAAATCAAGCACACGGTGCAACGTACTGCGATAAACGTGTGCCGTCCCGATTCTTCCTTCAGCCTCCAGCTGTTGGACAATCAGGTCCATGTAAGTGGTTAAGTGTTCTTTCTTTTTCATGATTCGTTTCGAGTTTGAGATAAAAGTGTAGATTGTTTTGTGTTTTTAATTTAAGCGAAACAAAATAAGAAAAAGAAAAGGAGTTGTGCAACGCAAACTCAAAAACTAAAGAACTAAATACATACCAGCAACTGTATAGGAATAAAAAAGCTTCTTCCCAGAGGCGCATAAAAGTAATGTATATCCGATTGAATTCCATACATTCCGCATCATGCGCCTCTGAAAAGAAGCTTCCTCATTCAGCCCCTACATCAGTAACTGATCTTCACTCCCGCAAAGTAGGAACGCGGCAGGCCGGGACCGTAGATGTAACCCGAGTCGCGCAGTTTGCCTTGGTCGAAGTCTTTCTGATAGGCGTTGAAAAGATTCTGCACGCCGGCATTTACCTGAAGGGTGATGTTGTTGTAGAGCGTGAAGTCGTACGCAGCTTTCAGATTCATTTCCCAAAAGTCGGGAGTAGTTTCGGCGCGGTCTTTCTCGATGTAGCCAGCACGGTGCTCTACCAGCATACTGCCCGTATACGTACCTGACAGGGCAATGCTCAACGGCTTCACCGGACTATAAGTCAGCGTCATATATCCATAGGTATCGGGCGTGCGGAAAATACGTTTCTCCAGAGGAACAGTCTCATCGTCGCTCCACTGGCGGGCTTCCTTGTACTCGGCTTTCTGTAAGGTAACACCTGCCTGAAGCTGAAGCACACTGAGCCAAGCCAGTTTGCCTTCGAGCGTCATGCCGTAGACGCGGGCTCCCTTTTCGTTGTAACGCTCGTTCTTCAGAATACCGTTCTCAGTACCAATCTCGCGCAAAGCAAATACGTCGGACAAGTCGGTATAGAAACCTTCGAGTAACAAGTTACCCTGCCAGGCTCCCCAGCGGTGATACATATCGGCCGAAAGGCTGAAACTGCGCGACTTTTCTTCACGCAAGTCCTTGGCCAGCTGAATCATGGACACGTTGCCACCTACATTCTCCACATGCAAATCCTCGTCGAAAGCCTGCGGAGCACGGAAACCTACGGAGTAAGCGGCACGGAAGTTAATATCCTTTGTCGGGTTGTAGCGCAGATTAACGCGCGGACTGAAAATGACATGGTCTATCAGGTTGTGCTTGTCCAGACGTCCTCCCACGAGGAAGCTCCAGCGGTCGTTTTTCCACTCGTTCTGCAAGAAAGCACCGGCGATGCGTACCGTCTGGTCGATGCGGCGGTTGTAGCCCCACATGTTGTCGTGCATGGCATCCTGATTATACTCTACCCCACCCGTCAGGTCGGCAGGCAGGAAGAGACAACGGTCGAAGTGATAAACGTATTGCGAACCGACTACCCACGTCAGGTCGGTAGTAGCACCGTAAGCGTCGAGCGAATGGTCGCCACCGTAGTAGCTGTCGCGATCGATGTGCTGCACGGAGGCATAAACGTTCATGCGGTGCTTCTCATTGGGCGAAAAATAATCGAACTTCACACTTCCGCTGTTGATGCTATGCTGGGTCTGCTCGGTGATGTCGGTCTCGTGAGGCGGACGGTCGAGCAAATTGCCACCACGGCGGAATTCCTGCAGATGATGGTATTCAAAGGTCAGTTTGGAGTAAGTACTCGTCTTGAGATACGAACGGAAACCAACTGTCTGGTTACGCAACTGGGGCAGCTCAGTAAAGCCGTCGCCGTCGTAATCGAATCCACTGCGCTGGCGGTTCTGTCCAAAGACGTAAATACCTGCCTTATGGTCATCGGTCACCAACGAAGCGTTCATGGTCGTATTATTGTCGAACACCGAAAGGCCGCCCACGCCCATAATGGTATGTCCCAGCTGAGCAGAGTTGCGCAACGGTTCTTTGGTAATGATGTTGATGGTTCCCGCAATGGCCGATGCGCCAAACAGTGCCGAACCTCCTCCACGCATCACCTCCACTCTCTCTATCATGTTGGCCGGTATCTGTTCCAGTCCGTACACTCCTGCCAAAGCGCTGAACACGGGGCGTGAGTCTATCAGAATCTGCGTATAAGGACCGTCAAGGCCATTGATGCGTACTTGCTGGAAGCCACAGTTCTGGCAGTTGTTCTCTACCCGCACACCCGGCTGGAAGTTTAGTCCCTGTGCCAGTGTGGTTGAATTGGTCTGCTCGAACAGCTTGAAGTCCATGACATTGACCAGCGTAGGAGCCAGACGACGGGTTGTTTCGCTGCGGTTAGCAGTCACCACTACCCCGTCCAATGCCACGAGGTCTTCTTCCAGTTCGAAGTTCTCTTCCAGCGTAACGCCTTTCTTCAGCACAACGTTACGTGTCAAAGTTTTATATCCCACGGCACTGACCTGCAGTACGAACTCGCCTTCGGGCAGATTCTTCAGGAAGTAATGTCCTGTTCCGTCGGTTAGCGTACCGATAGTGGTACCTTTCAGCGAAACAGATATATAGGAAAGGTGTTCTTTGGAGTGTTTCTCAAGTACATGCCCCACAATGTTGGCATCCGATTTGTTCAAATCTTCGGCAAAGGTTGTGGCTGGCAACAGTGCATAAAGCACCGCCACCACAAGAAAAATATACGTTTTCATGTGTCTTCTTTCTATAAATTAATAAAATGAGGAAAAGGGTAGATGTTTCCAAATAATCCATGGTGAATCCATGACACATCTACCTGTCATACAAATATAAATCGCGTCAGTCAGAAGACACAAACGGGAGGGGCACGCAAACGAAGGCCGTTTTCCTGTCGCGACAGACAAAGCCGTACCACACGGGGCACCGCCAATACGTTCAGCAAAATCAAGAAACAGGAAACGGCAGTCAGCAACGACGGAAGCGAAGAAGCGGTATAATGGCCCAGAAAAAATATCGTCTCGGCCTGATCCGGCGTATGCTGATGATTGGCTTGGAAGGGATGCGAGTGCACAATAATAACCCCGTTCACCACATGCGAGTGGTTGAACAGTGTGATTCCTCCCCAATACATCAAGAACAACAGGGGAAGAAAGAACTTCATGATGCGACGCAACTTCTCCAAAGAAGATTTATATGATTAAATTTGAAGGCGCAAAGATAAGGCTATTTATGCTAGTAAACAAACTTCAGGAATAACTATATATAGGTATTCCCAAATATTCTCCAATTCCACCCTCGTTCTCCCATGAATCTCCTATTTTTGTACCTCTACATCCTAACCACGCAATACATGAAACAAATTCCTAAAAAAAAATCGTTTCTTTGCAACCTTACCGGGGGGATGTTCCGTCTAAACAGACAAAGAACCAAAGAAACTAAAAACAAACGAATATGAAACGCATCCTTTTACTTCTGGGCCTGATGGCCGCCATTTGCTTAGGAATACAAGCTGAAAACCGCACCGTGACCGATAGCGTAAACGGAAAGAAACGCGTCATCGAACTGACGGACACCATGATAAACGGAAAACGGACTACCGACACACTGAGTATCACCATCTATGAAGGTAGCAGCACCTACAGCGACGACGAACCTTACCAACACCATAACAGTAGCAGCGGCCTGCAATGGGTAGGCTTTAACTTCGGCGACGAAGCGCCCGAAACTATCATTGCCATGACTGCCATTATCTTCGTGTTCGGCCTGCCGGCACTGCTCATTTTCATCATCTTCTACTTCCGCTACAAGAATCGGAAAGCCAAATACCGCCTGGCCGAACAGGCACTGGCCAGCGGGCAACAACTACCTCCCGATTTCTTCAAAGAGGTTGAAAATCGTGATTTGCGCAGCCGTGGCATCAAAAACATCTTCCTCGGCATCGGACTGTTCATCTTCCTGTGGGCTCTGACAGGCGAATTCGGCCTGGGCTGCATCGGTTTGCTTATCATGTTTACAGGTTTCGGACAGGTAGTCATCTACTATACCCAACCCGAACGTAACAACGGTGCCCCTTTCAGCCGAATGGAACGCGAAGGGAAATATACCAAAAAAGAAAATGATTCTGACGCCCAAAACGAGACACAACGATGAACCAACTCAACGACTTATCGCTGATTGCGCAGGTCGTAGTGTTTCATAATAACAGGGCCTTCGACCAGTTGGTCAGGAAATACCAGTCGGCCGTCCGGCGGTTTTTCCTGAACCAGACTTGCGGCGACAGCGAATTGAGCGACGACCTGGCACAGGAAACCTTCATACGGGCCTACACCAATCTGACTTCGTTCCGCAACCTGTCCAGCTTCTCTACCTGGCTCTACCGTATTGCTTACAACCAATATTATGACTATCTTCGCAGTCGGAAAGAGACAGACGACCTGGACACTATGCGGGTAGATGCCCAATGCAGCACCCGACAGCCGGACACTGGCTTGAAGACAGACCTGCACCGCGCACTCGCTACACTGAAAGACATAGAACGTACCTGCATCACCCTGTTCTACCTGGAGGACCAGAGTATCGAAAAGATAGCAGGAATCACCGGATGCCCCACGGGAACCGTAAAAAGCCACCTTTCGAGGGCCAAGGAAAAGATGGCAACTTACTTAAAGCAAAATGGTTATGACGGAAAATAATGATAAACTACTGGAAAACTTCTTCGCCGAAAACCGGCAGGAAGTAGCCGACAACGGCTTCAGCAGACGAGTGATGCACCGCCTGCCCAACCGGAACAGCCGTCTGGCACGCCTGTGGACGGCTGGCGGATTTACGCTGGCCGCCGTACTGTTTGTCCTGATGGATGGTCTGCAATTGGTATGGGACACTTTGCGCGAAACATTCACCACAACCGTAGCCAACGGCATGGAACAGGCCGACCCACGTTCGATAGCGATAGCCTTGGGCGTTCTTTTGTTCCTGATGTACCGCAAAATAGCTTCGCTGGCTTGAATAAACGTTTTTTCGTAAAGGAAAAACATTTTTATCGATGATATGTTATATCTTTGCCCACTTAAAAAACTAAAATGGCAAAGAAAGTTTTAATACATATCACCGTCAGCCTGACTATGTTCCTGCTTCTGTTTGCAGGGTATGTGCATGCACAAAGCACCAGCGACAGCATCGTCATGAACCGGCTGAAACAAATGGGAGCCCCATTGACCTATAACAACAAAGTGGAATTGCTGATGAACGGTCACGACAAGTTCACCGACCTGTTCGAAGCCATTCGCGGCGCCCGACATCACATCCATCTGGAATATTTCAACTTCCGCAACGACTCCATCGCCAACGCCCTGTTCGACCTGTTGGCCCAGAAAGCGGCCGAAGGCGTGGAAGTGCGTGCCCTGTTCGATGCTTTTGGTAACTGGTCGAACAGCAGCCCGCTGAAGAAAAAACATTTGGAAGCCATTCGCAAACGAGGCATCGAAATCGTAAAATTCGACCCCATCACCTTTCCCTGGTTCAATCATGCCGCCCACCGCGACCATCGGAAAATCGTAGTGATCGATGGGAAGATTGGCTACACGGGAGGCATGAACATAGCCGACTATTACATCAAAGGTTTACCCAAGATAGGCGAATGGCACGACATACATGCACGCATCGACGGCGATGCAGTCCGCTACCTGCAGGGCATCTTCCTGACCATGTGGAACCGCGAAACCGGACAACACATCGGCGGACCGGAATACTTTCCGGACACGCCCCAGCTGCCGGACAGCATTGCCGAAGAAATCATGATTGTAGACCGTACGCCGCGTGAAACACCGCGCTCCATCAGCCGAGCGTACGCCACTTCCATACGTGCGGCCGACAGCCTGATCCGGATTGTAAATCCTTACTTCGTACCCACCAAATCCATTCGTGAAGCCCTCAAATACGCCCTGAAAAAAGGAACACAGGTCGAGATTATGGTGCCCAAAGTATCCGACGTGCCGTTTACGCCCGAAGCGGCCTTCTACATCCTGCACAAACTGATGAAGCGGGGTGCCAAAGTATATCTGTTCAACGGCGGTTTCCATCATTCCAAAGTTATGATGGTGGACGACAGCTTCTGTACCGTAGGTACGGCCAACCTGAACAGCCGCAGCCTGCGCTACGACTATGAGACCAACGCTTTCATCTTCGACCCTGAAACAACAGCCGAACTGACCGAGATGTTCGAACATGACAAAGGACGCAGCACACTGCTGACTCCCGAAGTGTGGAAAGAACGTTCGGCATGGAAAAAGTTCGTGGGATGGTTCGGCAACCTGTTTACGCCGTTCCTCTGATCTGTTTGTACGCTGTTTGTGGGACACTTGCACGGCTCGCGAGCAACACAAGTGTCGAACATATGGATTGCAAGTGTGGCTCACGAGCCGTGCAAGTGTCCCACAAAGCCCCTCCTGAAAGCCTGCTAAGTTTTTTAAAGTCGGCAGTACCGATTTATCACCAAAAGAATTAACTTTGCAACGGCCTTGTTTCTGAAGACGGGATAGTTTCGGTATAGAAATAGCAGAAATACAGCTATTTACAGGACCAATAAACGTCTGAAAGAAAGGGTTGGAATCTCTCTATCAGTAACTATATCCTTGCAATGAAACAATATTTAGACCTACTCAACCGCATACTGACCGAAGGCGTCGAGAAAAGCGATCGTACCGGAACAGGTACCATCAGCGTGTTCGGACATCAGATGCGTTTCAATCTGGAAGACGGTTTTCCCTGTCTGACAACCAAAAAACTGCACCTGAAATCCATCATTTACGAACTGCTCTGGTTCCTGCGGGGCGACACCAACGTGAAGTACCTGCAAGACCATGGTGTGCGCATCTGGAACGAATGGGCCGATGCAGACGGCGATTTGGGACACATCTACGGCTATCAATGGCGTTCTTGGCCCGACTATCAAGGCGGCTTCATCGATCAGATCAGCGAAGCGGTAGAGACCATCAAGCACAATCCTGACTCGCGCCGCATCATCGTAAGCGCCTGGAACGTAGGGGACCTCAACAACATGAACCTGCCTCCCTGTCACGCCTTCTTCCAATTCTACGTGGCCAACGGGCGGTTGAGCCTGCAACTGTATCAACGCAGTGCCGACACCTTTCTGGGGGTTCCGTTCAACATCGCCTCGTATGCCCTGCTACTACAGATGATGGCACAAGTGACCGGCCTGAAAGCAGGCGACTTTATCCACACACTGGGCGATGCACACATCTACCTGAACCATTTGGAGCAGGTAAAGCTGCAACTGACGCGCGAACCACGTCCACTGCCGCAGATGCGCATCAATCCGGATGTTAAAAACATCTTCGACTTCCAGTACGAGGACTTCGAACTGGTGAACTACGACCCGCATCCGCACATTGCCGGAAAAGTATCTGTATAACCCTGAAACAAACCTAAGATATATGATCAGCATCATCGCCGCCGTCGATCGCCGCATGGCCATCGGTTACCAGAACAAACTGCTGTTCTGGCTGCCCAACGACCTGAAACGTTTCAAAGTACTGACCACCGGACACACCATCGTCATGGGACGTAAAACTTTTGAGTCGCTGCCCAAAGGCGCGTTGCCCAACCGGCGGAACATTGTCCTGTCGTCCAACGCCGCCACCGTATGTCCTGGTGCCGAAGTGTTCACCAGTTTGCAGGAGGCGCTGGAACATTGCAGCAGCGATGAAGACATCTACATCATTGGCGGCGAAAGCGTCTACCGTCAGGCTCTTCCGCTGGCCGACCGCCTGTGCCTGACCGAAATAGACGACGAGGCACCACAGGCCGATGCCTATTTCCCTACCGTCGATCCCGCCGTATGGAAAGAAAAAAGCAGGGAGTCTCATCCTGCCGATGAAAAACATCCCTGCCCTTATGCCTTTGCCGACTACGTAAAGAAGTAGCCAATCCCTGTCAAGCCGCACAATCAAGCGTCCAGCTCGTCATCCTCGCCTTCCACCACAATCGGCATCTGGCGCTTGATGGCTTCGTGGAACGAAATCAGCGTTTCGGTCCGAGCCAACCCCAGCGGTTGCAACTTGTCGTGGATAATACTCAGCAAGTGGTGATTGTTGCGGGCATACAACTTGATGAACATGTCGTACTTACCTGTCGTAAAGTGGCACTCCACAATTTCAGGAATGGCCTCCAATGCTTTTGTCACGGCATCGAACGAAGCAGGATCTTTCAGATAAATGCCGATATAGGCACAAGTCTCGTACCCGATTTTCTCCGGATCAATCACAAATTCCGAGCCTTTCAGTATGCCCAGATTAGTCAGCTTCTGAATGCGCTGATGGATGGCAGCACCCGACACGTTACAGGCACGGGCTACTTCCAGAAAAGGTATACGCGCATTGTCAGCAATCAGTTTCAAGATCTGCTCGTCTAAAGTATCCAATTGATGATGTCCCATTTTCGATTCAAATGATTAATAAGTAACTTACTTTATTCCCGTGTTCACACACGGCTTTTGTGCAAAGTTAGTCATTTTTTTCTCGTTTTCTATCCGATTTATAACTTTTATGACAAAGAAAGAAATAAAATTGCAGATGCAAAACAAAGCACGTATCTTTGTGGATATAAATAAATGCTAACGAATATGAGAAAAATTGGATTGTTCCTGATAGGTTTGTGCATGTCTGCGGCTGCATCTGCACAAAACTTCAACGACTATTTTGCCGACAAGACGCTTCGGCTGGACTACATCTTTACCGGAAACGCAACCCGACAGGAAATCTGCCTGGACGAACTCTGCTCCCTGCCCGGATGGGCCGGACGGAAACACCATCTGGACGAATTGCCCCTGGAAGGAAACGGACAAGTGGTCGTAAAAGACCAGCAAAGCGGAAAAGCCATCTACAAGACATCTTTCTCATCACTTTTTCAGGAATGGCTGGAGACTGACGAAGCACAGCAGACGGTAAAGGGATTCGAAAATACTTTCCTGATTCCCTACCCGCTCCGTCCGGTTGAAGTAGAAATTACGCTGTTCGACCTGCGCCGCAACGTACAGGCAAAGCTGAAGCACATCGTCAATCCCGACGACATCCTGATTCACCACAAAGGACAGTCGCACATCACCCCGCACAAATATCTGCTGCAAAGCGGCAGCGCCGAACAGTGCATCGACGTAGCTATCCTGGCCGAAGGATATACACCCGACGAAATGGAAACCTTCTATCAGGACGCCGACATCGCCTGCGAAAGCCTGTTTGCCCACGAACCGTTCAAAACTCTGAAGTCGCGTTTCAACATCGTAGCCGTTGCCAGCCCTTCGCAAGACAGCGGCGTAAGTATTCCCCGTTTGGGCGAATGGAAGCACACGGCATTCAGCTCACACTTCAGCACGTTCTATTCGGACAGATACCTGACCACCTCGCGCGTAAAATCCATCCACGACGCACTGGCCGGCATCCCTTACGAACACATCATCATCCTGGCCAATACCGAAGAGTATGGTGGTGGAGGCATCTACAATTCGTACACACTGACTACAGCCCATCATCCGCAATTCCGTCCTGTAGTGGTACACGAATTCGGCCATAGCTTTGCCGGACTGGGCGACGAATACTTCTACGATGACGATGTCATGTCGGGCATGTATCCGCTGGATATCGAACCGTGGGAACAGAACATCACTACCCGCGTCGACTTTGCCTCCAAGTGGGAAGATATGCTGGCTCCGGGCACACCGGTTCCTACGCCGACAGAGCAAAGCGAGACTTATCCCGTAGGCGTATACGAAGGCGGAGGCTATTCTTCGAAAGGCGTTTACCGCCCGGCCGACGACTGCCGCATGCGTACCAACAGTTATCCAACTTTCTGCCGCGTATGTCAGCGTGCCATCCAACGGATGATTGATTTCTATACCAAATAATCACCTTATAACCCATATTTCTATGATTACATTCGAACGTATCACCGACTCACGCTCTCCGCATTATCAGTACATGGAGCAACTGCTGGTGGCGTCTTTCCCGACAGACGAATACCGCGCTTTAGAAGAAGAACGGGAATATACCGACTCAAAAGAGATCTTTTATAACAACATCATATTGAGCGACGGCACCCCCATCGGACTTATCACTTACTGGGATTTCGGACAGTTTTATTATGTGGAGCACTTTGCCATCGATCCTGCGCAACGAAATGGTGGCTATGGCAAAACGGTACTAAACAAACTTTGCGAAGAACTGCACCGTCCCATCGTACTGGAAGTAGAAACACCTGTAGAAGAAATGGCCAAACGGCGCATCGGATTCTATCAAAGACAAGGATTCAGCTTATGGGAAAAGGAGTACCTGCAACCTCCTTACAAAGCGGGTGACACGTACCTGCCCATGCACCTTATGGCATACGGTAATCTGGAATGTGAAAAAGCTTTTGATGAAATAAAGAATATTATCTATCGGGAAGTATACAACGTGAAATAAGAATACTTACCCCCATTTTTCTCCCTAGTTAGGAAAAAATATTTTCCTAACTGGGGAATTTTATTTTCCTAACTAGGAAAAAATCCGGCCCCAGTTCCGAAGATTTTTCCAAGTATATTTCAAGGTGTTTTGAGTCGTTAGTTATTTCCTTCCTAAGCCATAAGTAAACGAGTAGATGATGCAGCCGCTAACTATTCACTCGACAAGCCGTCAGTTAACCACTCAGCATACCGTAAACAGCACTCTATCATCATGACGATACAGGAGGACAAACTGGTCACTTGAAAATGAGAGGATATAGCAAAAAAGAGGCCGGATCAATAAGACCCGGCCTCTCTTTTTATAATTCACCGATTAACGATTACTGACGTGGTTGTGCAGAATAGTTAATCTTCAATGCATAAGCTTTACGAAGAGCTTCCTTGATATCGGTTACGATACCCATCTTGGTATCCTGATCGACCTTCAAAGAAACGGTCATCAAAGGCTGATCAGATTCTTTCATACTGGCACGTTCACCAATAATATAATCCTGAATCTCAGAAACCTCTGCATAACTGTCGTTCAACTGAATACGGCTTTCATTACCTAGTTTCGCACGAAACTCAGCTGTCGGTTTACCTACATAAATAAATGTAACCAACGACTTCTTCTCAAGTTTTTCCAATTCTGTACCTTGCGGAACCTCAAACTCAACCTTTAATGTAACTTCACGCATTGTTGTTACAATCATGAAAAAGAACAACAACGTAAAGATAAGGTCAGGCAGAGAAGAAGTGTTCAACGCAGGCATTCCGCGTTTACCAGTTTTATTAAATTTTCCCATTACTTCTTTTCTCCGTACTTTTTAGGTTCTGCCTCAGAAATCATCTGAGGATAAATTTTACGAATTGCCTCTTGTTGCACTTCGTCCAAGTCTGCATAATTTTTGTTCCATTTTTCTTGAGCTACTTCGTCACGCAATTCATTGTATGCGGCAACCAGCTCATTCTGAACAGCGATATATGCCTTGTAAGAAGTACCACGGTCACAACGCAAAGATATTACATGCTTCTCCGTAACTTGAACAGTTCCGAAAAACGGTACTTCTACCGCATATTTTTCCGGAAGTTTTTCATCATTATTGGGATTGGCAATAAACTCTTTAGCTCTATCACGCAGCTGATCTACACTAATATAGTCTTCACCACACATCAACTGGTCTTGTAAGTTCAAGAAGACTTGCAATACATTACGCTCCTTCAACTTGATATCATCTTGCTTCTGGTTTTCCTCGGGTGGTGCTGGCAAACGTCTTGCCAATCCCCGGTCAGTATCCATAGAAGTAGTAATCAAGAAGAAAATAAGCAGCAAGAAAGCAATATCCGCCGTTGAACTAGAGTTGATCTCTGGTACGCTTCTTTTACCTTTTGCCATCGTTATTTTCTTAATTATTTAAACTTCTTTGTAATGCCAAATCCCAAAATCAACAGAACAAGGATACCCATCATAATATAGATGGAGTACAAGAACATATCTGTCAATTTCAACCAGAACGGAACATTTTCTGTACCGCTATAACCCGGGATAACCAACGGTTGATCGCTACCGGCTGAATAAGTTGCAACCAACAATACAACCAATAAGATCAGTCCTAACAAGGATCTTAATGCTGTTTTCGGAGAATCGATCATGTTCGCTACGAACTGGAAAATAGCAGCAGCCAAAGTAGCAACAACAGCTATACCCAGCAAGACATACGTCCAGTATATCAAGGTATCTGTATGTGCAGGTTCTGACATAGAAGTGTCCGCAACCACACGTTGATCAAGCGGGGTTTCTCCACCAAAGTAGAACATACCCAGTATGACCAATGTAATGGCAAGCATCACATACAGTACAGTACCTGAAACTTTTTGAATTCTAATTTTCATATCGCAGATATATTATTATTTTTTGTACTTCAGATCATATTTGATTACCATATCCAGCAATGTAACAGAAGAATCTTCCATTTCACTGGTCAAAGCTTCAATCTTAGACAGGATATAGTTGTAGAATACCTGCAGAATCAAAGCAACGATCAAACCGAAGATAGTAGTAATCAAGGCCACCTTCATACCACCTGCTACGACCGTCGGAGAGATATCACCTACTTGTTGGATCTTATCGAATGCCTGCACCATACCGATTACAGTACCCAAGAATCCCAATGACGGAGCCATCGCAATGAACAATGTAATCCAAGAGCAACCTTTTTCCAGGTAACCAGCTTGTACACCACCATAAGCAACAACAGACTTTTCAACAACATCAACACCTTGGTCAAGTCTCATCAGACCTTGATAATAGATAGATGCGATAGGACCTCTTGTGTTACGAGCGATGTCTTTAGCAGCTTCTACATCACCTTTTTCCAAAGCAGCTTCGATAGCGGCCAAGAACTTCTTTGTGTTAATTTCAGCCAAGCTCAGATAAATGATACGTTCGATGCAGAATGCAAGACCGATAACCAATGCGATAGCAACCAAGCTCATGAAAGATGCAGTACCTTCGATGAACTTTGTTTTCAATTCCTTGTGGATACCACCTTCAGTAGCTTCAGCTGCAGGAGCAGCGGCTTCAGCGGGAGCTGCTTCAACAGCCGGAGCAGCTTGTTCGGTTTGTTCAGCTGCAGGAGCATCTTGAGCCTGAGCAAGTTGAGTTGAGCCAAATGTTAAGACTCCCATCACAGCAACAATTGCAAATAACTTTTTCATTGTGTGTCTAATTTTTAAGATTAATTAATTAATTTATTTATTATAATTTGTTGTTTTATCTTCATTTCATCACACTGCGGAGAGACGGGGATTCGAACCCCGGATACCCTTTAGGGGTATACACGCTTTCCAGGCGTGCCTCTTCAACCACTCGAGCATCTCTCCAATCAACATCTGTTCTGAAATCGGGTGCAAATTACAAAAAAAATGCGAACCGCGAGCGTTTTCAGCTACAAATGTATTCTTTTTTTTGTTCTTCCACTGCATTCTCAAAGTTTTATCCGCAAGAAAATCTCAAAATTAATAAACTTTAAAATCTTCGGAACGTTATTTGAGCATTCCAAACACTTTTAAGGCATTTTCAGAAGTCACCAACGAAACCTCTTCCGGCGTCTTGCCGTATACTTGGGCAACTTTGGTAAGCGTATCTCTGACATAAGCACTCTCATTTCTTTTTCCCCTATTGGGAACCGGAGTAAGGTAAGGGGAATCCGTTTCCAGTACCACACGTTCCAAAGGAATCTGAGCTAACACACCAGGCAATGTCGATTTCTTAAAAGTAACCACTCCATTAATCCCCAAACAGAACCCTTGAAACTCAAGAAGGCGTTCCGCTTCTTCTTGTGTTCCCGTAAAACTATGAAAGATGCCAGTTAAAGGCGTAGCTTTGTAATCTGCTAATACCTTATATATATAATCAAAAGCTTCACGGCAATGAATCACGATAGGCAGGCCGTATTCCAATGCCCATTCAACCTGTTGCCTGAACACAACCTCCTGTTCTTTTACGAAGGTCTTGTCCCAATAAAGATCCATACCGATCTCGCCAATTGCCACAAACGAATTAGGTTCTTTCAGATAACGGCATACAACTTCCAATTCCTGAAGATAATCATCCTTCACCGAAGTCGGATGAAGTCCCATCATCGGATAACACAAATCTTTATAAGCAGCGCAAACCTGCAACAGCGGCTCAACGGTGGTACTGTCTATATTGGGCATAAAGATATGAGTTACCCCTGCCTGCCGGGCACGTTCCATTACTTCAGGCAAATCTTCCGAAAATTCTTCCAGAAACAAATGCGAATGCGAATCTACCAACTTTATCATCTTACTTTATCTGCTTTTCACCGGTACGGTAATAATAGACCAGCCCATAACTTCTGCACAGGTCCAGTCTCTTTTCATTTGGACTAACCGCCTCGAACTTACGTTCAACCTGATTCCAGATATCCAAAATTAGTTCATCTGCCTCGGCACGCATTGAAGAAAGTGCTTCGAGACTCCGAGCCGTAGCCTCCTGATACTCCTTCTGCCGTTCAGCACTGTCCATAAAAATATCATAGTGCACCTTTACCTTGGCAATAGTCGGATTATAAATCGGCGTTCCTCCTTGAGACAGACGACGAGTTTCTCCGTCTATGATTTTTCGTCCCCATGACGCCAGTTGAGTTTCGGACGACAAATCGGGCACATTACAACTTTGTGGTTCCAAGCCATAATATTCTTTATGCGATGAACGGATTTCCGAACGTATTACCGCCAAATTCAACACCTGAATGAAATGTGAAACATACAAACGAGCCATTTTTACATTAGCTTGGTGTTTCTGACCAGCCTTTGCCTGCCTCGCAAAGCATTCGGTATAGTAACGCTGTGCTGCCTCAAACTTCACAAGAAACCGCCTGGCCGCCGACAACGACTTCCAGGATATGGCCATCGCATCACCGTTGCACATATCCGCCTTCGTTATGACAGCTTTCAAAGCCCTGATTCTGGCCTGGTCAGTATTCGGTAGTCTTCGGTAAGGCATTACATCTGTTTAAACCTATCAGACTTCACGATGCATCAGTTCGTTCATCATCGTTTCCAGTTCCTGCTTGTTTTCTGCAGGAACATTCACCCGGTTCAGACTTTCCGACGCCCGCTTGCTGTACTCCACAATTCTATTTTCACACAAAGCCTTCACTCCGATCTCGTTGTACAAACGGGTTACAGCCGCTATTTTCTCCTGCGGATCGAAAGTCTCACGGGTAAACCAATCGCTCAATAAAGCTTCCTGATCGGTATTGGCATGTTCAAAAGCCTTTATAACCAGATAGGTCTTCTTATTGCACAGGATATCACCTCCGATATTCTTTCCAAATCGAAGCGGATCGCCATAAACATCCAGCAAATCATCCTTCAGTTGGAATGCCAGTCCTAGATTTACGCCAAAATCATATAAAGCGTCCGCATCTTCCTTCGAAGCACCTCCTAAAATAGCTCCGATTTTCAAACTGGCAGCCAGCAGAACCGAAGTTTTCAAACGAATCATTTCAATATATTCATCTTCCTTCACATCCTTACGCTGTTCGAACTCCATATCCAACTGCTGTCCTTCACATATTTCCAAAGCGGTCTGACTGAACAAATCCATCACGTCCTTCAACTTTTCGGAAGCGCATTGCGCCATAAACTGATAGGCCAACACCAGCATGGCATCGCCCGAGAGAATGGCTACATTATCATTCCACACCTTATGCACGGTTGCCTTACCCCGTCGCATGTCTGCGCGATCCATCAGATCGTCATGCAACAAAGTATAGTTATGATACACCTCAATACCCGTAGCAGGTTGCAAAATCGACTTAACATCTTCCCTGTACAGATTATAAGCCATCAGCATCAAGACGGGACGGATTCTTTTTCCACCAAGCGATAAAACATAAGAAACAGGATCATACAGTCCTTTAGGAGTACGGGTAAATTGCAAGCCGGCAATATGCCCCTTTACAATATCAAGTAGCTCTGAAGCCGTAAACATAGTAAATAGATCTTTTTTATCTTGAAAGAAGAGAGAACAAAAAGAGGCTGCTTTGAGCAGCCTCTTCTTTTTTATATAAACTTTATTACTGCAATCTAAACATTACAGGCACTGTGTATTTTACACGTACGGGTTTACCACGTTGCATACCCGGTTTCCACTTCGGCATAGTACCGATCACACGGAGTGCTTCTTTGTCCAGATAGGGGTCAACACCTCTCAATACTTTTGCGTCTACAATACTACCGTCCTTGTTAACCACGAACTGTACTGTAACACGACCCTGAGTACCATTTTCCTGTGCGATAGTCGGATACTTGATGTTCTTGCTCAAGAACTGCATCAAACCAGCCATACCACCATCAGGAAATTCCGGCATCTGTTCTACAACCTCGAAGATTGTTTGTTCTTCCGGCTCTTCCTCTTCTACAGCAATAGGCACGTACTTGATTTCTACAGCCTGGCCAGTTTCCTCAGAAGAAGCAATTGTAGTTTCTTCTACATCAGCATCGTCCTCCACAATCGTCAAGGTCTCAGCAATAGACGGAGCCTCGGGAGGGGGCGGTACAACAACTTCCGGTTGTTCGGTGATAGGAATTTCAATTTCCTCTTCAAATACAACATCGGTTACAGCTTGGCTTGTATCGATCTTCACATCGCGTTTCGTCCATTCGAACGCAACGAACATAAAGGCAAGCACGATTACGTAACCGACAAGCAGCCATGTAGACTTTTTGTTCTCCAAGTCTGCCTTAGGTGTCTTTTTAATTTCCATAATCTATAATAATAATTTTAGTGTTTCTCATTTGGGGCAAATATAGCACTTTTCCTACGAATGTTCACGCTTGGCTGTGTTTTTTTACACAATAGACCTTGCATTTTTATTTTTTTAATCCTTAAAAGGGCTTTATCTGCTTTTGTGCTACAAAAGTAACGAGATATTTTAAAAATACCCGTATCTTTGGCAGGATTTTTAAACGAAATGTCGAAAAACATTCTGATTAAAGCCAAAATCGAAATACACCTTATTATATATACACTCTTATGAGAAAGATTACAATTGCCATCGACGGATTCTCTTCTTGCGGGAAAAGCACCATGGCCAAAGACCTGGCCCGTGAAATAGGTTACATCTATATCGACAGTGGAGCCATGTACCGTGCCGTGACTTTATACAGCATCGAAAACGGAATATTCCACGGGGACGAAATCGACAAGGAAAAACTGAAAGCACAGCTTGGCGACATACATATCAGTTTCAAGCTGAACGCCGAGACCGGACGCCCCGATACCTATCTGAACGGAGTGAACGTAGAAAACAAAATCCGGACCATGGAAGTATCGGCCAAAGTAAGCCCGATTGCCACCCTTGATTTTGTTCGTGAAGCAATGGTAGCACAACAGCAGGCAATGGGAAAAGAAAAAGGAATTGTAATGGACGGACGTGACATCGGTACTACCGTATTTCCGGATGCCGAACTCAAAGTGTTTGTTACCGCTTCGCCCGAAATACGCGCTCAACGCCGCTACGATGAGTTGAAAGCCAAAGGAGAAGCTGCCAGTTTCGACGAGATACTGGAGAACGTAAAGCAAAGAGACTACATCGACCAGCACAGAGAGGTAAGCCCGCTGAAAAAGGCCGAAGACGCTTTATTGCTGGACAACAGCCACCTGTCACTGACACAGCAAAAAGAATGGCTGAAGGAACAGTTTGAACGGATTACCAAAGCTTGAGCAGGCAGACAGGAGGACAAAGATATGGTGAAAGTAGAAATAGATGAAGGATCCGGATTCTGCTTCGGAGTAGTAACCGCCATCCGCAAAGCCGAAGAAGAACTGGCCAATGGAGGAACTCTTTATTGCCTGGGCGACATCGTGCACAACAGCCGCGAAGTAGAACGGCTGGAAAACATGGGACTGACAACCATCAACCACGAGGAATTCAGACAACTGAAAAATGCCAAAGTACTGCTTCGTGCCCACGGTGAGCCACCCGAGACATACGAAATAGCCAGACGCAACAATATCGAAATCATTGATGCAACCTGCCCCGTAGTCCTCCAGCTGCAGAAAAGAATCAAGCAGGAATTCATGGCAGAGGAAAGCAGTGACAAACAAATCGTCATCTACGGCAAGAACGGACATGCCGAAGTGCTTGGACTTGTTGGGCAGACCAACGGAAAAGCCATCGTCATTGAAAAACTGGAAGAGGCTCAGCGACTGGATCTCACCAAAGACATCCGGCTTTATTCGCAAACGACCAAATCGCTCGATGAATTCCGACGAATTGTAGAATATATCAAGGCACACATCTCCCCCGGTGTTTCTTTCGAATACTACGATACAATCTGCCGCCAGGTAGCCAACCGCATCCCCAACATCCGGAAATTTGCCTCTTCGCACGATCTGATATTTTTTGTCAGCGGCAAGAAAAGTTCAAACGGGAAAATGCTCTTTGCCGAATGCCAGAAAGTCAACCCAAATTCACATCTGATAGACAACGCGGCTGAGATAGACAACAATCTGCTCACAGGCGCCTCCTCCATCGGTATATGTGGAGCGACTTCTACTCCCAAATGGCTGATGGAAGAAATATCGGATGCCATAAAAGAAAGACTAACAAGCCAGAAATAGTCCTTTTCAGGAATTAGAAATTAACGTAAATTATCAGTCACGCCCTTGGGTTTTTCGTATCTTTGTGGCGAATTATTAACTTAAAAAAAGATTGTTATGGGAACAATTAAGTGCATCGGAATCTTGACTTCCGGAGGAGATGCTCCGGGAATGAACGCAGCCATCCGTGCTGTGACACGTGCAGCCATCTACAACGGACTTCAAGTAAAAGGTATATATAGAGGTTACAAAGGACTGGTGACCGGTGAGATTAAGGAATTCAGAAGCCAGAATGTCAGCAACATCATCCAGTTGGGAGGAACCATCCTGAAAACGGCACGTTGTAAGGAATTCACTACTCCCGAAGGCCGTCAGCTGGCTTACGACAACATGAAGAAAGAAGGCATCGATGCACTCGTCATCATCGGCGGTGATGGCTCGCTGACCGGTGCACGTATCTTCGCTCAGGAATTCGACGTTCCGTGTATCGGACTGCCGGGTACCATCGATAACGACCTTTATGGTACAGATACTACCATCGGATATGACACCGCCCTAAACACCATTCTGGATGCTGTCGACAAAATCCGTGATACAGCGACCTCACACGAACGTCTGTTCTTTGTTGAAGTTATGGGACGTGATGCTGGCTTCCTGGCACTGAACGGCGCTATCGCTTCAGGAGCCGAAGCTGCCATTATCCCGGAATTCAGCACGGAAGTGGACCAGTTGGAAGAATTCATCAAGAACGGTTTCCGCAAATCAAAGAACAGCAGTATCGTGCTGGTAGCCGAAAGCGAACTGACCGGAGGTGCCATGCACTATGCCGAACGTGTGAAAAACGAATACCCGCAATACGACGTACGCGTTACCATCCTCGGCCACTTGCAACGTGGTGGTAGCCCAACGGCACACGACCGTATCCTGGCCAGCCGTCTGGGTGCAGCAGCCATCGATGCCATCATGGAAGGCCAACGGAACGTCATGATAGGTATCGAGCACGACGAAGTGGTTTATGTCCCCTTCACCAAAGCCATCAAGAACGACAAGCCTATCCAAAAGGAACTGGTGAACGTTTTACGCGAACTTTCTATCTGATACACAAGATTACCAACCGGCACAGCCGGTCTATCATATAAAAGTACATGTGTGTCAAATGAAGGAGCCTCTTTCTTCATTTGGCACACACTTTTTTTGCCAGCTATCGACATCTTCTATGCCGCAGCTTACTTATTATAACCACTTCTCTACAACAATTTCCGTACGGTTCCACAATTCTCCCATTTGCCAGTGGTGCAAATATTTATCTGACAAATGCTTCGGACGGCAACTTACATTCAGTGTACCAGTCCGTTGTCCGGCTTCCTCGTCCAACAACAGACTGATAGCTGTAGCCGCTCCCTTACGGGGCGTACGGATAAACGGACGGAACAGAATATCTGTCAGCGGATCGAACCACATGTGCATCGTAATAATATCTGTCGAAACAATACCCGGATCGGCAGCGTTTACCACAATACCACGATCTTTAACCCTGCGTGCCAAGTCGATTGTAAACAGCGTCAGCGCCAGTTTGGTATTACTATAGATAGGAATACGCCAGAAAGCTCCTTTCTTGCCCCGCAGGAAGAAGTCGGGAAAATCAAGTTTCCCAATGGCATACGTACACGACACCATATTCACCACCCGGCTCCCCTCACCCATCAGCGGCAACAGCTTGCGCGTCAGAAGATAAGGTCCCACGTAATTGACGCTGACCGTACGCTCCAGTCCGTCGTTTGTAATGTACAGGCCGGTTTCCATCGTTCCGGCATTGTTCATCAACAGTGAGATTCTTTCTCCTTGCTCCAGCAGGCGGTTGGCAAACGCAGCTACCGACTCCAGCGAAGCCAAGTCAATGCCCCGCACCTCAATGTCGGCATTACCTGTTTCCTCAACCAGCATTCTGCGCCGCACTTCGGCTTTGGCCGGATTGTAACAGGCCATCACTACCCGATAGCCCGCACGGGCTACGGCACGAGTAATCTCAGTCCCCATGCCGCCGTCGGCTCCTGTTATTACAGCCAGTTTCTTCTTATCCATACGCCTACCCCCTGCTTTCGATGCGTTCAATCTCTTTCTTCAGGCAAGGCGGCAACTCTTCCTTCAACCGTTGATGGCAGGCCATGTCGATGCTGTACATACGGGCAATGCAGTAGTTGCTGTGCCGACACGAGCAGCGTGCATTCTCTTCCGCCTTCATACGATTCACAAAGCCCGGTTCATTAAGTAGTGCGCGCCCCATTTGCACAGCCTCGAAACCGCAATCCAGCACTTCGTCAATCTTCTGCCGGGCCACCAGTCCGCCTACATAGACCAAAGGCATGGTGAGCGCCTTGCGGAACTTCAAGGCATCTTCCAGGAAATAAGCCTCCTTGAAAGGCACGGTAGGAATCATCCATTTGCCTACCATACGTACTCCGTACTTCAGCCACCAGCAATCCATATAGTGGGTCATGGTACGGATGGGCATCTCGCCGCGCATCACGTACATAGGTGCCTTGCTCACAAAGCCACCGCTCAACACCAGCGCATGGGCACCGCTTTGCTGCAACCGCTGCGCCACCTGCAACGACTCGTCCAGCTCCATGCCTCCACGGAAACCGTCGCGCATGTTCATCTTCACCAATACGGCCATGTCGTTGCCGGCTGCTTTCATCACCTCATCCATCACCATATCCATGAAGCGCATGCGGTTTTCCAACGAACCGCCGAATTCATCTTTGCGATGATTGGTAGAGGGTGAAAGGAACTGACTGATAAGATAGCCATGCCCGGCGTGAACCTCCACAGCATCGAAGCCCGACTCACGCGCCAGATTCACTGCATGGCCGTAAGCACGAGCCATTTCCGGAAGTTCGTCGGCACGCAGGCCACGGACAAACGTAGGCGAATAAAGGTTGAAGCCGCTACTGGCTCCTACGGGCATACAGCCACAGATGCTTTTGTGTGACATGTTGCCGCAATGTCCTAACTGGATGCTGGCCGCAGCACCTTCGGCATGAACAGCATCAGTCAGACGGCGCAAGCCAGGCACAATCTCCGGACGCATCCACAACTGACGGTCGAAGGAAAGGCCGCTACGGGTAACGGCAGCATAAGCCACTGTCGTCATACCCACACCACCCGCGGCTACGGAGCGATGATAGTCAAGCAGCTGTTCCGAAGGCTTGTTGCCCGGACACATACTCTCGAAGGCCGCCGAGCGGATAGTACGGTTACGCAGCGTCAGCGGACCTATGGTTACAGGGGTAAACAGTTTAGAGTTCATTTATCTATGTTTCTTTAAGATTCAGATATAACATATTTTCCAATCGCGGACAATACGAGCGGATGCAGACCAGAGTTAATATATAAAAGGTATCACCCTCTTCCGCCCTCCTACCGCCTCATCGCCAAACTCCTCACGATAACGTTTGTGGATGGCATCGGCACGGGGCACCAGGTTGGCAAACGTCCACCAGACAAACACCCAGGCTGCCGGCGACGCGGTCAGTATGGCAAAGCCCGTCCACTCCACCAGTTCGCCGAAATAGTTGGCCGAAGTGACATAACGGTACAGGCCACGGGCAGGCAGATAATGCTTCGTATCGCCCGGACGGCGCAGATGACGGATGACATGATCGGAATGCAGGTTGATGCCCATGCCCACTACGAACAGCAACAATCCTGCCACGGCATGAGGTTTCAGGAAGTAATCCATCCCGCCGTCATAGAGCCCTTCCGGAGCAAAATAGAACAACCCGCCGGCCTGCATCATTCCGTTCAGCACATTGAACACAATGCCCATCACCATAATGGCCAGTGGCATGCGGCTTTTCCCCTTCATCAGGAAGGGGAAAATGAACGAACGCTGAAGGTAGTGAAGCTGAAACAACAGGAAAAACACATATACCGGCATGGAAAAGCCCACGCCACTACGCCCCCACAGCCAGAACATCACGACAAAAACAGGTGCCTCCATCAGCATCCAGGCCAGCTTGTTGTTGATGGACAGTCCCCACGACGAGGTGCGGAACATACCGTAACCGGCCTTTACAAAATAGAGTGCCACAAACACAAACAGTGCCACGACACTCATCGCCCACAGAAAACTATAGAATTGAAATTGAGACATAAAGCTTATATTTTGATACGCACAAAGATATAGAAAAGCACTGAAAACAATGTAGTATTTCTATAACAAAACAAAAACCGACAGAGAAAAAATCTATGCTTGTCTGATCCTCCTCTGTCGGCTATCTATACTTTACCTCTTTTATATTTGCTTTATGATACCTTCATTCTATCGGTGATTCAAGATCCGATTATCATTTATTTTTTTTAATCTCAACAACGCCTCAATATAATAATAATCTGCATAGAGAATTGACGCATCCACTTCTGATCCTGCAGGAAAATGTCCTGTAGCATGTAATAAAAAGGAAGATTTACTTTCACAACTTTGATATTTCTCCGAGCTTAGCGATCTAAGCATTTTTATTGCTGCTTTTTCATAAATTCTTCCTTTTTCACTAGGAACGTAAAGCGATAACTCCAGTAAGGCAGACGCAACTATAGCTGCAGCCGAAACATCCCGTGGAGTATTTGGTATGTCAGGGGCATTAAAATCCCAATAAGGTATGTAATCATCTGGCAATCTCTCTAAATAGACATCAGTTACCTTTTGTACAAATTCCAAATAACGTAAATCATTTGTTTCACGGAACATCATCGTATAACCGTAAATAGCCCACGCTTGCCCACGAGCCCACATTGAATCATCAGAATATCCCTGATGGGTAACCCCCTTAATAAACTTGCCTGTCAAAGTATCGTAAACAGCGACATGATAGGATGTATAGTCATCTCGGAATTGATATTTCATAGTCTTGTCAGCATGAGAAATAGCAATATCCGCCAATGTAGAGCTGCCTCCATTCTTCGATGCCCACATCAGTATCTCCAAGTTTATCATATTATCCATAATTGTATTGTGTCCACCAAACATAGCCACATTACGCGGCCAAGACAAAATCGTACCAACCTTGGGACTATACAACGTAGCTAGAGTATCAGCCGCTGCCAATATCATGTGTTTGTACTCCGGATTGTGTGTAAGGCGATAACCATTACCATAACTACAGAAAACAAGAAAACCCAGATCATGATCATAAGCCGGTGTTTCAGAAAGGAAGTTTAAAGAGGACGTAAATTTTTTAGCCTCCTCACGAATTTTCTTATCACCAGTAAATTCATAATCATACCATAAAATTCCTGGCCAAAAGCCACTACACCATTCTTCAATCGCAGATTTTCTGCAATGCCAAGAATTTAGGCTATCCATAATATTACGAGGCATCATGCTATAATCCAATCCACCTCCCGTAATCTTCAATTCTTCCAAAGTCCTATGTACCTGTTTATCGCAATAGTCCAAGGCTTCTATTTCAAACCTTACTTTTTCTGTAGAACAGGCAATCAGTAAACAGACTCCTGTACACCATATCCACTTCTTTACACCCACCACTAGTTTATTCATATTCAATGCCTACAAAACTGCTCCAGTATATTTTTTATATTTATTAACCTTTTTCTTATCTATCGGAACTAAACGAACAGCCGCACCGCCTCGCGGCATTAGCCTAAATGTCATAGTCTGTGAAGCATCAACCAACAGATACAAACATTTCACCTGTGTACGTGTTTTAACTTTCTCACCTCCATCAGTATAGATACAAGCCAAATAAGTTTGACCCTTATTCAAAAAATCCAGTTCAAATCGTTCGGTAGAACCATCATTATTGGTCAACATACCTACAAACCATTCTGCCCCTTTACGCCGAGCCATCACCACACTCTTACCTGGTTCTCCAGAAAGCATTCGTGAATCATCAAATACAGTTTGTAAGTGTTCAAACCATTCTATTTCAGGCTCACCTTGATAGAAAGAAGGGCGATCATACCAGAAAATGGTCTGTAACGGGCTATAAAACACTAACGAAGCAGCCAACTGATGAGCATGCGTGTTCTTCAGCCGTTTATCAAAATAACAGATGGTATAATCGGCTGCCCCATTTATCATACGAGTAAAAGGCAATATTGTATTATGTGTTGCATCAGGAAATTCCTCATTACCACAAACGCCTTCTTGTGTTAATAAATTAGGATAAGTACGACTAAATCCCGACGGACGAAATTCATCGTGAATGTTCATCATCAAATGATTTTCAGCAGCTAAACGGACCAAATCGTGCAACCATGTAGACCAACGATGGCTGGCATATTGTACAAAGCCAGACTTTACACCTACAATTCCCCACTCACGTAGCATCGGAAATAATTCACGTGCCTGTTTCATCAAAGCATGTTGATTAACGTACACCCAAATTCCTATTCCTTTTGCCTTACCGTAAGCTACCACACGTGGCATATCGAGTTTTGCCACAACTTTCGTAGCATCACCATCGTGCGACGTACAAGGCATATACCATTGACTATCAAATAGTACATAAGGGATATTATGTGCCGCACAAAAATCAATCGTTTCCATAGCACCTTCAGTACTTATAGTAATCTCACGCATTATTTTACCCGGCTTTACCCATTGAACAGCATTCTCAATCTCACAAGGAGGATTCAAGTTCAGTATAATATCATTATGTTCCAGCAGATCACCTGGCTTATCTGCCGCCATAATCACTTTCCACGGAGTAGCATAATACGTCACGATATCCACTGGACTATACATGACCGACTTCAATGTATGCTGTTTTTTGTCTGAAACCTGAAACTTAGTAAGACACCAATCATCCACATCGGCATCAGCTAATGCCACCCACGTACCGTCAGGCAATTCCAATGTCAACGCACGCTCCACGGGACGTTTAAGACTATCCACTGGCAAATAATCGAAACGAGCTTGAGCCCATTGTTCACTCCATGCCATCGTCCCATTTGGGAAAGTATATTCTGTCAAATCTTCCACTACCTTATGAAAGATAGCATGAGGATGTTCCGGGAAAAAATAGCGGAAAGCAATCCCCTCATTATAAGCACGCACTTCTATATTTAGTCGATAAAATGAACGATCCTTACGTGACAAATATAAAGTTGCAGTATTATACTGGTCACGCACCATGCTTCGTTCTCCATAAAGTGGATGCCAAACTCTGTCAACCGAAGGCTTTACAACGACTGAATCCACTTCCAACAGATCCATCCAACATACAGATTGCTTCAAATCCCGAAAGCCTAGAGTCATCTCCCACACACGATTATCCAACTGCAATCCAGCACGCGAATCTTCCACTATTGTCCTTCCTTTATAACTGATGTTATAGTGTATTTCGTTCACACTATTTTTCACCTGCACCTGATGAAAAACAACACAATGAGAACTATCAGGCGAGGACAAATTCAAACTCTTAACATTTCCTGCTAAAAGAGAGATGTTGCACAACAGCATCCCTCCCAAAAATATTATTCTATTCATACCTATTGAGTTATATTTAAATTACGAACGAAACATATAAAACACCTAATTATTTAGTCTTTTAGTACACAAAAAACTATTAAATACTGCGCAACTAATATATTCAAATATTATCCAGTTAATTTAGCTGTAATGTTACAAGAAAATCCCCCTTGCCAGAAGATCTATATCTAAGCCAAAAGCTCTTCTCTAAATCTAGGGCTAAACAATTTCAGTTGATAAAACAATACAGCCATATAGTTCTTCCCCGTATTTTTCTTGATGTAATCTGTTTTTAATCAAGAGTTTCACATACTTACTTTACTAAAATTCCTTCAGCAAATTCATTCAAAGAAAACATATCCAGATTCATTAATCTTTTACCATTAATAACAATATTTTCAAATGTCACATTTTCCACATTATTATTTTTATCATAACCTTGTATCAAAGAAATATTTTCACCAACTCCTGTATATGTTATATTCCTAAATGCAACCCCACTAACTTTACCTCCTGGAGCTTTATTATATTTGGGATTAAACAGAACCTTAATACAAAACAAACGTCCTTCCTGAATATTTTCGACACGGATATCTTCAAATAATACATTTCGTACCCTATTCTTATCCCCACAATCAATATTCAAACAACCTTGATAAAGAGGATCATCTTCGTCATGTTCCAAAATATCAATATTTCGTAAAATCACATTCTCCAAGAGCTCACCCTCTGCAGATTCTGCATCCCCATGTCCTCCCATATTAATGGGATGTGCAACATCTGCCCATAATATTGAATTCTGAATTATTAAATCAGATGAACCACCCCACCAATTCCAACGATGGTTATATAAAGCAATACAATCATCAGAATTACGCATAAATACATTATCTACTGTTACACGCCGACAGCACATCAAGTCAATACCATCACTCCACCCTTTACAACTAAAGGACTTCAGATTACGAATTACGATATCTGACGAACCTCCACCAAATACGGTATAATGATCAGGATTAATCACTGTTATTCCATCGACCAATACATTTCGCGAATCGGTAATTTCTATACCACGAATTGGATGATCAAGAATTCCACGTCCTAATATACGAACATTTTCAGCTTTATCTATCAAAAGTTTAGCTTTAACAATAGCTCCCGGTGCCAAATAAACAGTTGTATTACTAGGAATACGAATTTGATTATTTGGCAAATCTTTCGGTTGATGTATCCCAGGGCCAAAATACATAATCCCCTTCGCTTCACCATAGTAAACCTCTGTTTGCAAAGGATTAGCAAATAGATGTAAATTGTGAAGCCTATCACCATTAAACTCTATCGACAAATATTGCGGACGATCTAAAGTAAAAAAAATAGTATTAAGTACCTGCTTATATTCTACCCTATTATTACGCGGACGTATATCTACTTCATGTACTAAACCATTGTTTTTTTTCACCATCACTTCTACTGTACCATCCATATCAAATTGTACCATCGAAGCTTCCTGCACATTATCCATATCTACATGGACTTTATACTCATACAAATCCTTCCATTCTCCACCTGGTATACGAACGCGAACCGTATAGTCATCATTATGTGCCATTCCTGGTTTTAAACTTTCAGGATAAGTTACCAGTTTAGCCTGTAATATTTCAGCATTAACATTTAGAAAAATAAATGCTATCCAGCATTTGAAAAAACAACTTACTAATTTTACTCTATTCATATATCAGACATTAATCTATTCACCTAATATTTACTACATTTAACCCTATCACTAAACAATAATTTACCCAAAACAGCATAAAAATGCAGCAATACTTAAGTTGATTTATTACCTCAAAACTACATACTGTTATTTATTGAACGAAGCAGATACTCCTTGAGGCCTTACTTTTTTAATATTCCCTTTCCCATCAAAAATTAAACTATCCAAACACAACTGCCTAAGTACATAATCTTGTTTTTGAGGAAATATCCGATGATAAAGAATATACGTTTGCCCTTCATGAGAAAATACACAATGATGCCCCGGACCATATGTTGTACTATCAGCAGAAGTTTCCAATATCGGACTATTAACCCCTTCTTTAAAGGGTCCCCATGGAGTTAAAGCCGTAGCATAACGAACATTATAGGTATAATCTATTGCTTTCCCATTAGAATACATCAAATAATATATTCCATTCTTTTTCATCATAACAGGTCCCTCAAAATAATTCGGAGGAGTCACATCTATCGGTTCTTTAAGGAAATCGACCATATTTTCTGCTAAAGGGACCATAAAACACTTTCCATTTTTCCAATTTAATCCAGACCCCCAATATAAATAAGCTTGATAATCATCGTCAATAAAACATTCAGCATCAATCATATGATATCCAGGAATCATATTTCTCGGAATTAATGGTAAACCGTTTTCCTTAGCATTCTTCCATGGACCAAGCGGATGTTCTGCCGTTCCAACCCAAATCTCATTGCCAACCGAAACATACATATAAAGCCGTCCATTCTTTCCCTGCACAACAGATGGTGCCCAAACCATATCTTTCCCAGAAGTAATACTAGTACAAGCATCCTTTGTCGGCCAATTCAGATTTCTTTTTTCAAACGATTGAAAATCTTCCGTTACGAAAACTCCCAATTCTTCACCTCCCCATGGATCAATAGTAGCATAAATATAAAACTTCCCTTCATACTTTATGATAGAAGGGTCAGCATAATAACCATCTATAATAGGATTAGTAATTCTTGATTGTTCTTTCTGATTACAACCCCAAAGTCCAATAATGAAAATAAAAAAAAGAAACTTAAGTCTATAAAAATACGCTATCATAGATATATTCTTTTAATAGACATTATTGTGCACTTATTTCTAAGTACACAATAATGTTATTAATTATATTAAATATTACTTTACCATCCAGGATTTTGTTTAAGATTCCCATTCAAACGTATTTGTCCAATAGGAAGCGGATACAAATAATCCTTTGGCTGAAACTGTAAGTTATTAGACAGAGCAGAGATTGAACGGCCATAATCAAATCCTTCCTCTTCATATACTCCATATTGCAACATGGCAGGATCATAACACGGTTGTCCATGATATGTAGCATCATTTGCAATAGCAGTCATATATTCCGTTCCATAAATATAACGCCCTAATTTTTGCCCTCTAAGATTAATATGAGCAATTCCCCAACGCCTCAGGTCATTGGCACGGAAGCCCTCTCCGAACAGTTCACAAGCCCTTTCACGACGAATTTCATCAATCATATTCATCTTTTTTATAATTGTTTTATTCTGTGCATGATCCCAATAACCAGCATCATACAAATTTGCAATCAAACTATTAGTCAAAGGAGCCACTCCTGCACGAGCACGCGTTTTGTTGATAGACTTATTCAAATCTTCATCAGAGATCTGTCCATTACCCAATTCCACAGCAGCCTCAGCATAAATCAGATACACTTCAGCTAAACGAATCAAAGGCCAATCTGAAGAAGTTGTCTCTGCTACTCGATTAGCCCCCTCAGGCATAAACTTTCGTCCTCCATAAGAACCATGTCTGGTCAATGACCTAATAGTAGGCGTATAAATAGCTGTTTTAGATTCAAAAGCCGGATCATTCGGATTATAAGGTGTCTCAGGATAGATAGGATCTGGATAAGGCTTACCAATAGTTGTATTAGGTATTCCATAATTCAAATCACTCATCCACGATACGCGGTCCGGTAGGTTTGCACATCCAATAAAGCGATAATCTCGATTTCGATATTCATCATAAAAATGCTCAAATCCAAGAAACTCTGGATTCTTTTCACGAGTTACTCCATCATGACTGATATATATTGGCAAACCATTTCTACAAAGAAACATTTCACCTAAATAACGACCAATGCTGGGACCATAGCCACATGGTATATTATGTTCGATATTAACATCTGATCTTTTTACATCATAATCGTATTTCACACTCAATATGAATTCTTTGTTAGTATCTTTGCCCTTATTTAGATAATTGGATAAATTTCCACCCTTATCATCAATATTAAACAAATAATAATAACTAAGAGAATCACATTCTTGCCAAAGTTCAAACGTTCCAGCTTCCGCTTCATCCATTACTTCACTTGCCATTTGTTTTGCCTCAGTAAGCATAGCTGTAATATTTGGATAACCATCCGGTTTAGTCTTACCAGCCCCTTGATTGGTACCATCTCCATCAAGATCATATCCAATACCAGGAACATATTTTTCCCACGTAGCTTCATAGAGTAAAACTCTCGCTAAAAAAGCTTTAGCAGCCTCTTTGCTTACTTTTCCTTTATCTTCAGCAGATATATTTTTTTCCTGAGGCAATAATCGTATAGCCTCTCTTAAATCATTGGCTATGAAATGAATGACTTCATAACGGCTATTACGCACATCGAATAATTTTGGATCAGACACATCGAATACATGATCTGCAATAGGTACTCCCCCAAAAAGCTGCAATAAGTAAAAATGCTGCCATGCTCGAAAAAATCGTGCCGTACCTACAGACGCATTTATAGCTGTCTTATCTCCATCATATTCTTCTGCTTTCTCTAATAATATGTTGCAATTTCGGATATAAGAATATGGTTTATCCCATCGCCAATCAGTCTCAACAGTTGTTCCTCCACCGCTGGTTGTTAAATCAGAAGTATCCAGTTCATGATCCATCATTGCTGCAGTGAAACTACCGCCATTATAATCTTTCCAACCCTCAAGGTTATATAAAGCATTTGCTGCTTGTGTAAATTGCTCCGGAGTTTTAAAAGCAATTACTTCTGTACCCGAAGCCAACGGTTCTTTGTCAAGGAAATCTGAACATCCTGCAAAAAGCATTGAGGATGTCATTATCAGAATTATTGATTTAATTTTTTTCATATCGTTCATTCTTTTATTGAAATATCAAATATTAAAAAGTAACATCTATACCAACAGAAAGTAATCGGCTAAAAGGATAAGTTCCATTAGTAGCCTCTCCATATTCAGGATCATAGCCATCCTTCACTTTTGTCCATTCCCACAAATCATCACCAGAGAAATAGAGGCGTACCTTATCCAGAGTTAAACGTTTAGTCCATTCCTGAGGTAAAGTATAACCGATTACCAACGATTTCAAACGTATATATCTTGAATCTTGAACACTTATGTCCTTATTTTCATAATTCCATTTTCCGAAATTACGATCAAATGAAGGTATAGCGTATTCAGTTGTAAGATTCTTGTTAACTAAATTTGTAGCTCCATCATCAAGAGGATTAGGAATATCAATATCAGACCACATTTTTCCCATAAATTTGGTATTCTGAAGTGTACCTCCGACCCACGGAGCATAATGATTACCCGTACGCAAAACTTTTTGGTTTAACACACCTTGGAAAAATGCCGATATATCAAGTCCCTTCCATTCTATTCCAGCCTTAAGGCCAAACGTCAAATGCGGAGCAGCATCACCTGCATAATAAATATCATCATTTGTAATAGCACCATCACCATCAAGATCGACGACCTTACGAGCACCCGGACGCAAACGATTAGTACCAGTCTCAGCCGGTGCTGGTAAAATATTATTTTTCTTTATGCCCTTACTATGATCTTTAGGATCTACCCAATAATACTTGTCATAATAGGCATCAGCCTCTGCTTGTGTTTGGAATAATCCATCTGTCTTAAATACATAAATTGCTTCACGAGGTTTACCAATCAATCTATTGGAATTTTTTCCTGGAAGAGGAACGTTTTCACTATTTTCAAGCTCAATTACTTCAGATTTAGCATCTGCCAAGAAACCACTGATATTATAAGAAAGTTCCCCAGCTCTATCACGGTATCCCAATGCTAATTCCCAACCTTTTGCACCAAATTTACCATTATTGCTTTTAGGAGCAGAAGCACCAAGAACAGACGGATAAGTCACAGGAATAAACATTCCATTATTACGTTTTGAATAATAATCAAAAGAACCATAAAGTCTATTATTCAAAAATGCAAAGTCAAGACCTATATCATGACTGATTATTGTCTCCCATGTACGTGACGAAGAAGTCATACCTCCAAGAGCCAATGTTGATTGCGGCGCTAAAGATGAACCAAAATAAGCTGTTCCTGCATTCAAAATAGCATATTGCTCATACTCTGTTATACCTTCAACACTACCAGTCTTACCATAATTATATCTAATCTTCAAATTGGATAGCCAATCAAATGATTTCATGAATTCCTCATTGGAAAGTACCCAACCACCAGAAATAGAATAAAAATTCTTCCAGCGTTGATCAGGGTGAAGCTTCGAAGAGCCATCACGTCGTCCCAACAATTCAACAAGATAACGGTCAGAATAATTATATGAGATACGTGAAACATAAGACAATAGAGCCCACGATGTTTGTCCACCAATCGCTTCATTATTATCACCGTCAACCATTACATCAAGATCTACAAGTCCACTACCCTCAAAAAGAGGACCTTTTCTACGCGATGCTGCAATATTTTTATAGTCTTCATCCTCAGCAGTCATACCTACCATCGCAGAAATTCTGTGTAAATCAGCAAAAGAGTTTTCATATCTCACAAACACACCTCCCGTTACATTTGTCCACTTCTTAATTTCTTCCTTCAATGACCCTGGAGACTGATAATTACCCGTTGGGTTACCTACCCAATCATAATATTGAATCTTGTTTTTGGCTGTTTGGACATTATTCTGGACCTGTTTATAAGCAGCAGTTCCCTGAACAGATAGTCCAGAAACATATTTTGACAAATCAAAAGTAGCGACAAGATTAGCCCGATAGGTAGTCCAGTTATTCTTAATTTGACCTCCATCCACAAGTCTTCCCACAGGATTTCGGTTGTTACCGAATGTGTCATAGAAATCACCATTCTCATTATAGATCGGCCACAACCATGGATCAAACCATCCTTCACCTACTCCAGTACTTGGCATGGTAATATTACGAACATCATATGCCATGCTTGTTTCAAGCTTCAACATATCTGTAGCCTGATAGTCCATATTCAATCTGGCATTATATTTTTTTTCACCATCCTCCGCAACTTTCAATTGAGCTCTATTATCAGCATAACCAACGGAAGCCATATAACCAAACTTATCATCTCCACCTGAAACGCTCAAATTATGCTTATGAGAAATAGCTTGTCCATACAATATATCTTTCAAATTCTGATTGGGAGTATATTTAAAAACCTTACCGCCATTTGTCAATGTCAATGTTTCACCATTACGCCATGCTTTCCATAATGTTTCATTATCATAGCTTTTTCCATTTTCATCGATACCCGACATAACACTTCCCGGTTGTAGAATCCACCAATCTATCTTTTCCTTAATACTCTCATGAGTTGTCAATCCAAGATTATTTGCTCGTGCATCTTGGTATTTTGCCTCATAAAACATATCAAGCCATTCATAATTGTCAGTAAGCGGTGGTTGTATACCATCAATAGTTGTGCTAACAGAACCATTGTACACAATTCTAGCTTTCCCCTTCTTACCACGTTTGGTCGAAACTAAAACCACACCCGATGCAGAACGAGAACCATAAATTGCAGCTGATGCATCTTTTAATATTGAAATATTCTCTATATCATTCGGATTCATCTGATTCAGTTCATCAAGCGAAGCTGTTTGTCCATCTATAAGTACCAATGGGCTCGATTTTCCATTTACAGAGATATCACCACGTATTTTCATTTCAGCGCCTTCACTACCTGGACGAGTTGACGTCCTTGTCACAACCAATCCTGGAACCTCACCTTGTAAAGCTACGGCAACATTATTCACACCGCGATCCTTAAAAGTATCCTCACCCTTAACTTGGGAAATAGCACTAGTAAGAGAAGCTTTCTTTTGCGTTCCATAACCGATCACAACAACCTCATCAAGCAGCTCTGTATCTTCTTGCAGAACAATATTAAGTACCGACTTTCCATTCAAAGAAATTTCCTGTGTCTGATACCCCACATAAGAAATGATCAACACAGCATCCTGATCGATATTATTCAGAGTAAAATTACCATCTATATCAGATATAACTCCGACAGTGGTCCCTTTCACTTTTACACTAGCTCCAATAACAGCTTCACCTTTTGAATCTAAAATTTGACCTTTTACAGTCCTTGCCTGCATTACAGACTGTACGTTTTCAGTAGCAGCTTGTAAGCACAACGGACTTCCGACAAACATAGAAGAACATAAAACTGCAGAAAACAGGATACGCCTTCCTGGTGTTTTTCCTAGAAAATAACTCTTCATAATCTATAAATTTTAAAATAGTATTTATAATAGAATCAGATACACATTCTCAGATATTCCCGTACCTCTTTACGCCCCAAAAACAAATGGTTCTCAACCGTACGCGAAGATAGATTCAAGATAGTGGCAATATCAGTAGCTGATTTTCCACCAAAACGACTCATACAATAAATTCTTCTACGCTGAAAAGGCATTAAATAGACTTTTTTCCACTCCCACTGTTCCAAATCGTTTGCTACGACACGACTCTCTACATCCTCAACAGAAGTTTCGACACAATCGTACAAATAGTACGAAGTCATCTTTTGACGTTTGTAATAACGGCGTAAATAGTCAACTACAATGTGACGGGCGATAATAAAGATAAAAGGTAAGCATTCGATAAACTACAAGTTTTAAACCTTTATATACAACAATAGCG
>ERZ1673693.108-NODE-108-length-116559-cov-16.759545_pt1 | contig 116559 bp, 134 predicted proteins | sample MGYA00580223_ERZ1673693 | MGnify/ENA primary metagenome ERZ1673693 (study PRJEB41218, sample SAMN15661741) | gut metagenome | host: Homo sapiens | place: Canada: London | collected 2015-08-20/2019-03-30 | study: EMG produced TPA metagenomics assembly of...
GCGGGCTGGTAGCGTCGGGCTTGGCATAGAAGCCGCTTTCAAACTTCTTGCCCAGTTCCACACGGGAGGACTGCTGGATATGGGCGGCGCACGAGGCAGTCATAGCGATTGATCCGAATGGAAAATGTTGTGATTGTGCTGCAAATTTTCAGAAGATTTATATACAGACACACAAACTTTTGGAAATTTATGGACGAACGAAATAAATTGAGATTAAATTACGTTATTCCAATAAAGACATTTGAAATTGCGTCCTTTTCAAACGATCGGTAGGAGGTGTACTCATGTTAGAGCGGTTTTTCAAATCACAAATTGCAACAGTTTCTGATTCTTACCAATGCAACTGCATCACGGATGCGTTGGCAGCTGCGGGAATCAAGTTTTATTGCAAAACGAAAGATGCCAATCGGCGTAATGCGTTCGATCAGGCAAGAATCGGAACACTGGGTATAAAACCGAAGTATATCACGGAGATATTTGTGGACAAAGAAAATGCGGACATGGCATTCCATATCGTACACACCTTGCCAAATCAAGAGAATTTTTGAAAAAGCGATTGAAAGCAAATGAATCTTTCTTAAAAAGTTATCATGGAGTTCGTATTTGATGCAAGAGTAGATCTGCTTTCGCAGCTTGTCCAGTTCGGTCTGGTAGACGGTCTGGGTGGGCGGAGAATGTCAACTGCCACGCCCATCCGCGCATCCTTCTGCCACAGAACAGGTGCTTGCCGGAACCTCTCGCAGCCCCTTTTCCGCATCAGCCGGAACCAAGGTGTAACACACTAGACTTTGCAGGCAAAGTCGTGTGCCAACGAGCGTTCCGCCGCTCTTTGGATTCTTCCCGGCAGGGCACTGGAAAATGGGGTGCCCTGTGCAGCACGGGGCGCATCCGTCACCTCGCACAAAAAATTGACTGCAAGTTTTACTTGACAATTCGCAGAATATGCACTATCATAGCCATAAGATGAATATAATGTTTATAACGATATACTCAATTTGAGGGTGAGGTATTTCATGGCGATCAATGATAGTGCTGTCGTCCCGCTTTACCAGCAGGTAAAGGATGACATTCGTGCCGCGATCGAGAGCGGCAAATACAAAACCAATGAGAAGATCCCCCCGGAGCCGGAACTGAGTGCGGAGTACTCGGTCAGCCGCATCACGGTACGCCGTGCGGTGGAAGAACTGTGCGCCGAAGGGTATCTGGTCAAAATGCAGGGGCGGGGCACCTTTGTCAGCAAGCCCCGCATCCATCGTAAGTTTGCCAGCGGCAGAGGAACTGCCAGCTTTACGGAGACCTGCAAAGAGTACGGCATGGTGCCGGGCGCCCGGCTGCTGAACCGTCAGATCGTGCCGGTGCGTAAGGATGAGGAAGCCTTCTTCCATGTAGGCCCGGAAGCCTTGCTCATCTATATCCAGCGTCTGCGCACCGCCGATGGTCAGCCGGTATTTCTGGAGAACCTGTTCCTGCCCTACGAGCCTTATAAGAGCCTGATGAGCGAGAACCTCAATGATGTTTCCATGTTTGACACCATTGAGCGCATCTCCGGGCTGCGCCCTGCAACGACCTCCTGCCAGCGTATCGAGGCGGTACGGGCTTCGGCAGAACAGGCACAGCTGCTCAACCTTTCGCTGGGCGAGCCGCTGCTGTATCTGAACGCCTACTTCCATGACCAATATGACCACCCGCTGTGCATCGGGCGGCAGTATTACATTGGAAGCCGGTATATGTTTGAGTTTTAAGGGCAGAATTCTGTCCAAAAAGAGCGTCTTTTCCACCCGGAAAAGACGCTCTTTTTGTCGTTCCAAGGAGAATTGTTGGTGAAACTGCTAAAATATAGGGGAGATGCTTTGTGCACTTTACCAAAGTAAAGATTTTTTTAGAAAAACCTCTTGACGTCTGTGCAAAATGTGGTACTATGTACATGACGATTATGACGTCTATAACGAATAGGATGATACAGACGTCGAAGAGATGAAGGAAACACAAGAAAGGTCGTGGATGCGTATGAACCGAATCATTCTTGCTTCGCACGGAGGGCTGTCCGCCGGAATGAAGGACACCGTGCAGATGATCCTTGGTGAGTTGCCGAACCTTTATGCCCTTGCCACCCTGCGGGATGAGACCGAGCCTATCACGGTGGCGGCACGCCGGTTGCTGGATGGCTTTGCAGCAGAGGATGCTGTGTACATCGTGACCGATGTGATGGGCGGCAGCGTGAACAACGAGATGCTGACCCTGCTGCCGGAGTATCCGGCGGTGCACCTGATCTGCGGCATGAACGCTTCTCTGGTGCTGACCCTTGCTTCCAACGACGAAGCCCTGACACAGGACGAACTGGCCGAGTGCATTGCAGATGCCAAGGCGCAGATCATTGATTGCAACCTGCTGCTGAAAAACGCAGCCCAAGATGAGGAGGATGACCTATGATCAAATTAGTACGTCTGGACTACCGCCTGCTGCACGGTCAGGTGGTATTCTCGTGGACCGGCCATGTGGGCGCACAGCGCATCATCGTGGTGGACGATGACGCTGCCAGCGACGAGATGAAAAAGTCCGCCCTGCTGCTGAGCAAGCCTGCCGGTGTCCGGGTGAACATCTTTACGGTGGACAAGGCCATCGCCAAGATGCCAAAGGTGGAGCAGCTGGACGAGAAGATCATGATGATCTTCGGCAACACCGCTGCGCTGCTCAAGTTCTGCCAGGCATACCCCAAGATCAAAGAGATCAACTACGGCGCTGTGGCAAATAAGCCCGGCTCCAAGGCCTTTGACCAGTCGGTATTCCTGACCCCGGAGGAGCAGGCAGACACCCAGAAGCTGCTGGATATGGGCATTAAGATCTACAGCCAGCAGACCCCCACCTTTAAGGTAGTACCCATCGATCACACCTGATCGTAAGGAGATAAGAAGGAGGATTTGACCCATGTTTGTTACCGCATTGCTTCTGGGTCTGGTTGGCGTGTTCTGTATTCTGGACTCGCGCATTCTGGGCCGCATGAACTTCGAGCGTCCGCTCATCACCTGCACCATCGTCGGTGCGCTGCTGGGTGATCTGCAGACCGGCCTGACCCTTGGCGCATCCATCGAGCTGATGAGCCTTGGCATCGTGAACATCGGCGCAGCCGCACCCCCGGACATGAACATGGCTGCCATCATCTGCGCAGCTTTTGCCATCCTGACCGATGCTTCTGCCGAGACTGCACTGGCGCTGGCCATCCCCATCGCTGTTCTGGGCCAGATGCTGGGCGTGCTGATGCGCACCATCCTGTCCAACTTGACCCACGTTGCCGACCACGCCATTGCAGAAGGCAAGTTCCGCAAGGCATGGAGTATGCACATCGTCTGGGGCACAGTGCTGTACAGCCTGATGTACTTCATCCCCATTTTCCTGTCCGTCTACTTCGGCACAGATCTGGTGCAGAAGATCGTGGCTTTCATCCCCGCATGGCTGACCGATGGCCTGAACCTCGGCAGTAAGTTCCTTACCGCTTACGGTATTGCCCTGCTGCTGTCCACCATGCTCAACCGCGACCTGACCGTCTACTTCCTGCTGGGCTTCTTCTTTGTGGGCTATCTGGGTCTGGATGTTACCGCTGTGGCAATCTTCGCCGCAATTCTGGCTGTGATCCTGACCGGTCTGAAGTATGGCAAGGGCGCACCCGCCGCAGCCGCTGCCGGTGCAGCTGCTGCCAACCCGGATTACGACCCGCTGGAAGATGACGACGATCTTTGATAGGAGGAAGCTGAAATGAGCAACGCAACCAAGACTGCAAAGCGCAGCGACTTCAAGAAATACTTCCAGTTTATGTGGCGTTCCCTGAACATTCAGGCCTCCTGGAACTACGAACGTCAGATGAACATGGGCTTTTTGTACGGCATCGCTCCCACGCTGGACGAGCTGTACCCCAACGAGAACGACCCCGAGCAGCTGGCGCACAAAAAGGAAGCCTACGAGCGTGAGATGGCGTTCTACAACTGCACCCCCCAGACCAGTGCCTTTACGCTGGGTCTGGCTGCTTCCATGGAGGAGCAGTACGCCGCCGACCGTGAGAACTTCAACCCGGAGACCATCAACGCCGTCAAGACCTCGCTGATGGGCCCCCTGTCCGGCGTGGGCGACTCCTTCTTCCAGGGCACTGTCCGCCTGATCGCTTTTGGTCTGGGCATCTCTCTGGCACAGCAGGGCAGCGTTCTGGGCCCCATTCTGGCTATGATCATCTCCATCGTCCCCTCTGTGCTGGTCACATGGTTTGCCGGTAAGCTGGGCTACACCATGGGCAGCAAGTACCTGACCAAGCTCAACGGCGGCATGATGGACAAGCTGATGTACGTCTGCGGCATCGTAGGCCTGATGGTCATTGGTGCCATGGTGGCAAGCATGGTGGGTTTGACTACCCCCATTACCTTCGCAAGCACCGGTCTGGTGCTGCAGGATGTGCTGAACAGCATTCTGCCGAACCTTCTGAACCTTGGCATCGTGATGCTGATGTACACCCTGATCCGCAAAAAGGTCAAGACCGGCTGGCTGCTGGGCATCTGCATCGTGGGCGGTGTTGCCATCAACGCCCTTGGTCTGTTGGTGTAACCGGGTTTCCGGCTTACATAGATATCCGTACGCCTGTAATTTGTGATTCATCAGAACAAAAAGAAAAATAATTTGGAGGATTGCATTATGTATAACATTGATCTGGCAAACGTCAAGTCCATCGTGGCAGACATCGTGGCAAAGCACAACGTGGAGAACGTGGCCTTTGTTGGCTGCGGTGCTTCCAAGGCAGAGCTGTACCCCGCAAAGTACTTCCTGGCAAACTGCAGCAAGAAGCTGCGTGTGGCACACTACACCGCCAACGAGTTCAACTACGATACCCCCGATTGGCTGGGCGACACCACCGTGGTCATCACCGCTTCTCTGGGCGGCAGCACCCCTGAGACCGTCAAGGCCAACAGCGTGGCAAAGGCTGCCGGTGCAACCGTTGTCAGCGTTACCCACGCTGCCGGTTCTGCCCTGACCAAGGAAGCTGACTACACCATCGTTCACGGCTTTGAGGCAAACTACGCTGCCAAGCTGGAGAAGATGGGCTACGTTCTGGCACTGGCTGTGGAGATCCTGCAGCAGGTGGAAGGCTTCGACAAGTACGACAAGATGATCGAGGGCCTGACCAACGTGTTCGAGGCTGCCGAGAACGCTGCCAACTCTGCCCGCAAGTCTGCCAAGGAGTTCGCTGAGAAGTACAAGGACGCTCCCGTCGTCTACGTCATGTCCAGCGGCGCTTCCATGGAGGTCGCTTACTCCACCTCCATCTGCCTGATGATGGAGATGCAGTGGGTCAACTCCGGCTCCTTCCACAGCGGCGAGTTCTTCCACGGCCCCTTCGAGATCGTGGACAAGGACGTGCCCTTCATCCTGCTGATGAACGACGGCAAGACCCGTCCCGTGGATGCCCGCGCACTGACCTTCCTGCACCGCTTCGATGCTCTGACCACTGTTGTGGATGCAAAGGATTACGGTCTGGGCAATGCTGTGGACAGCAGCGTCATCACCTACTTCAACCCGCTGATGCACACCGCCGTGTTCCGCGTCTATGCTGAGGAGCTGTCCTACGTCCGTCAGCATCCGCTGACCCTGCGCCGCTATATGTGGAAGCTGGAGTACTAAGCGATCGACTGGGATCAATAGACCCATGCTTGGGGGAGGGGCTTGCCCCTCCCCTTTTTTGATGAAGAGGGAAATGAAGAATGATTGAAGCAGTGATTTTTGATATGGATGGGGTGCTGGCAGATACGGAATATTACTACGAGAACCGCCGTAAAAACTTTCTGCTGGAAAACGGCATCCCCATCCCGGAGGGCAACTTCATCGGCTCCAACGAAAAAGCCATCTGGGAAGCCATTGTCCCCAACGACCCTGTGCGCCGTCAGGAGATGCTGATGGCTTACCGGGAGTACCGCAAGGCTCGCCCCACCCCCTACGGCAAGCTTACCGACCCGCAGGCAGAGCCCCTGATGAATGCGCTCCGCAGCCGTGGACTGAAGGTGGCGGTGGCGTCCTCCAGCGCAGCACCGGATATCATGAAGATGCTCACGGAGGGCGGCTTGAAAGCCATGGTGGATTTTGCTTTCAGCGGCGAGGACTGCGCCGCTCATAAGCCTGCGCCGGACATCTATCTCAAGGCGCTGAAGGCACTGGGATTGACGGCAGATAAGGCCATTGCGGTGGAGGATTCTCCCACAGGCATCGCCTCCGCAAAGGCGGCAGGGCTGAAGGTGCTGGCACTGAAGCCCCGCCACGGCGAGCCGCTGGACCAGTCCGCCGCAGACTGCATCATCACCAAGCTGATGGATGTAAAGGAGCATCTGGATTGAGATGGAAGCGATCAAGAACGGTCTGCGCAAAAACCTGACCCCAGCACAGCTGTGGAGCGGCGCACGCTTTTTTCTGCTGCTGAATCTGGGACTTATCATCTATGCAGTAGCACTGAACTTTTACTGTGCGCCCAACCACTTTGTATTTGGCGGCACCACCGGTCTTTCCATCGTTCTGGCCACCTGCTTTCCGGCTCTGAGCGTCAGTACCTTTATGTGGATCACCAATGCGGTGCTGGATGTGCTGGGCTGCGTCTTTCTGGGCATAAAGACCATGGGTTGGACACTGTACTCCTCCTTCATGCTCAGCTTTTATTCCAGTATGTGCGAAAAGATGTTTCCCGTGTCGCAGCCTTTGACGGATGACACTCTTCTGGAGCTGTGCTTTGCGGTGGCGCTGCCTGCCATTGCCAGCGGCATCGTATTCAACATCGGGGCATCCACCGGCGGCACCGAGATCGTGGCGATGATCCTGCACAAGTACATCAAGGTGGAGATTGGCAGGGCTCTGCTGCTCAGCGATATCGGCACGGTGCTGTTTGCGGCTTACCTCTACGGCCCGCAGACCGGGATGTACTGCGTGCTGGGACTCATCGGGCGCAGCACCATCGTGGATACAGCCATCGAGAGCCTGAATCTCCGCAAGGTGTGTACGGTTATCACCTCAAGGCCGGAGCCCATCCGGCATTTCGTTACGGAAACACTGGGACGCACAGCGACCCAGCAGAATGCCACCGGTGTGTACACCGGCGAGCCCCGCACCATGATCATGGTGGCGCTGACCCGGCGGCAGGCAGGACTGCTGCGGGATTTCCTGCGCCGGGAGGACCCGGCGGCCTTTCTGACCATTGTCAACTCCAGCGAGATCATCGGCAAGGGATTCCAGTCCATCTGAAAACGCAGAATGCCCGCCCACTGTGGCTTTTCCACAGTGGGCGGGCATCATTTATATGGTAGATGCTTATTTACGCTGACTTTCCGGGATTTACGCTGAAAATACGCTGACTTGGCATGGTTTACGCTGAATTTACGCTGAAAACGCGCAATCGCGCGAACAAAGCGCGAATAAATCCGGCTGACCGCGAATAAACCGCGAACAAAAATCGCACGGGCGTGCATTCTTCATGCGTGGGAAGGTGCGACATGAAAGTGAGAACCTGCAAAAATAAACTGTAATACGATTGAATTTCGGAAAAGTGAAATCGCACGCTGGAATGCACGCCGTGCAATTCAGTCTGACAAGAGGTGGAAAGAAAAACGCGCGCCGCGCGATTAGCGATTTTGCCGCGCGTTTTCTAAGGCTCAATCTTCCAGCCTGCCGTGGTCGCAGCCGAGAGAAAGATAAAGCTCCATCTCCCCACTCAGCACCATCTGGGCATACTCCAAGGGCTTGTTGTAGAGCAGCCAGTCCAGCTCTGCCCGCTGTGCCGGGGTGGTGCCGTACTCGTCCTCCACGGCGATGCAGTCGATGGCAAGAGTGGTGCCATCCTCGAACCGGGCTTCCACCCGGTTGGTGTCCATGTTGTAGCGGCAGGAAAGCAATTTTGTCATAATAGTATCCTCCAAGACTTGATTTTTGGTGTGCGGTCACTCAAACCAATGCCGTCAAGTCGTTGTCGGATGAAGTGGTTTTTAGTTTGTCCGGGAGTAAGTGCACGGTTTCTGCACGGTTTTTGCACGGTTTCAAAACGTGCAAAGGGTGCAAATCGTTGCAAAATCGGACAAAGGGTGCAGAAACTCAAAGTTCAAAACCTGCGATGTGTCGCAAAGAAATGACGTTAAGACGTAACTTCCAAAAATTGAGGGAATCGCCCGGCGTGCGCTACGAATCAGTAGGCCGGGGGTTCGAGTCCCTTCCATCGCACCGAATAATGAAAATCCGAACCTTTTCTCAATAGGAGAAGGGTTCGGATTTTTTGTTTCTTCGGAAAGCAAAATGCCGCGGTTGCGCAGCAATGAAAGCCCCAGTGGGGCTTTTGAGCGACCGAACGGTCTTGCGTTAGCAAGATGGAGGGGCCTCCGCCCCGACAAGTGACCATAAAAGAAAAATACCGCCCACGCAGCGCAGCGATGGATTTTGTCGGGTGAAGTAAGCGGCAAAATGAATCGGGTGTGTTGCGGGGCGGTAAATTCTTTCGTGGACTTTTCCTCACGGAAGTGGTGGGTCTCACGGTGATAACCAACCACTTTCTGTGCCTGTGTTCAAAATGAACACGACCACATTTTGTGGGTGGTTTCAAACCAATCCACAAAGACGGTGGGATTTACAGGAAAAATACCACTGTATGTGAAATTCGTCAATAGGGTTTTGGAAAACCCCTATTCTCACACTCATCCACCCTATCATGTGGGAAACCACGGGCATGATCTTGTGATCATGAGTTCTCCCAAAATGCTGACCCCAAATGAATACGATGTGTTTTTCAGCTTTCTGGAAAACACGGTGATGAAAAACGCATACTGACAGTAAAACCGCTCCGAGCGTTCTGCCCGGAGCGGTTTTGCGTCAGCAGTATTTATGCAGAATGGTCATAGACAGAGGGAGAAGTCATGCGTCCTTGCACAGCTTGGTCAATTCTTCGATGGCGGCATCCTCGTCCGGGCCATCGGCGGCGATGGTCACGGTCTCGCCGCACTTCACGGCCAGACCCATTACGGCAAAGATCTTCTTCATGTCGGCGACTTTGCCGTTCTTAGTCATAGTGACTTTGCTCTCAAAGCCTTTGGCAGCCTTGCTCAGGATACCGGCGGGACGGGCGTGCAGACCTTCTTTGTCCTGAATGGTGATATCGATGCTCTTCATAAAAATCTCTCCTTTTTGGAATCGTTATTGTAAGTGCTCCAGCACATAGTTCATATCGGAAGTGGTCTTGAGCTGTTCCAGCGCATCCTCGTCTTCAAGGATCTCGCAGACATTGCCCAGCAAGTCAAGATGGTCGTTGCCGACACCGGCAATGCCGAACACGAGGTAGGCTTTTTCATCGCCGAAGTCCACGCCCTGCGGATATTGCAGCAGGACAACGCCGGACTTTTTAACGGTGCCCTTCTTCTGGCTGGTGCCGTGGGGAATGGCTACGCCCATGCCCATGTAGGTGCTCACCAGCTTTTCGCGCTCCACCATGGCATCGGCGTAACTGTCATCCACATAGCCCCGCTTTGCCAGCAGCGCACCGGCGGCACGGATGGCCTCCTCCTTGGTGACGGAGGGCAGACCCAGCTGGATGTCCTCCGCCTGGATCTTCATCACGGAACCGTTGGCTTTGGAAGCCTCGGTCACGGCAGCCGCCAGAGGGGCTACGGCTGCATTGCGCAGGTCGGATACGATCTCCTCATTGGCGGCAGCTTCGGCCTTGGCATCCAGTGCCGGGGTAGTGGAGGTCAGTGCATTGTACAATGCGTCCAGATGCGGATCTGCAAGGAAGTTATCCAATGTAACAAGCTGTGCCTGCGGGGCGCACTTGGCGGCGCGGTCAGCCAGAACGCGCTGGCAGACCACCACGTCCGCGTCGGCGGGGATGGTATCCACGCTGGAGTTGGTCACGGTCAAGTCGGGGCGCTCCGCCTTAATGCGGTTGTGGAACTTGGTAGCACCCATGGCGCTGGAACCCATACCGGCATCGCAGGCAAAGACGATCTTGCGGATCTGACCGACATTTACGGCAGTAGGCTCAGGAATCTCGCCCTTAGCCTGTGCCTTCATCTCCTTCATTTCGTTCTGGGCGTCGGTCAGGCTCTTGGTGTGACCGGAGGTCGCTTTCAGAATGACCGAGGACAGAACAAAGGAAACAGCACCGGCGATGACAACGCCCAGCAGAACGGTGAGAATGGAATCCCGGGGAGCCATTGCCATGTAGGCGATGATGGAACCGGGAGAAGCAGGACCGGACAGACCTGCACCGGTCATAGAGTAGAACAGGATGGCACAGAAGTTGCCCACGATGGGGGCGATGATGATCACGGGGTTCATCAGGATGTAGGGGAAGTAGATCTCGTGGATGCCGCCCAGCAGGTGGATGATCACAGCTCCGGGAGCGGACTGGCGGGTGGTGTCGTCCTTGCAGAAGAAGCAGTAGGCCAGCAGGACACCAAGACCGGGACCGGGGTTGGCTTCCAGCATATACATGATGGAACGACCGGTCTCAGCAGCCTGACTTGCACCGATGGGGCTGAAGATGCCGTGGTTGATGGCGTTGTTCAGGAACAATACCTTTGCAGGCTCAATGAAGATGGACACCAGCGGCAGCAGGCTGTGCGCCACAAGGAAGTCCACACCGGCGGTCAGCACGGTGAGGATGGCAGTCATGAACGGGCCGATGACGTAGTAGCCAAGGATGGCCAGCAGCATACCCAGAATGCCGATGGAGAAGTTGTTGACCAGCATCTCGAAACCGGCGGGGATATGGCCTTCCACCTTCTTATCGAACTGCTTGATGACCCAGCCGGCCAGAGGACCCATGACCATGGCGCCCATCAGCATGGTGTAGTCCGAGCCGCAGATGCAGCCCACCACGGCGATGGCGGCGATGACGCGGCCACGGTCGCCTGCAATCATCTTGCCGCCCTGCCCTGCAATGAGGATGGGCAGCAGGTAGGTCAGCATCGGGGAGACCATGCTGGCCAGCTTTTCGTTGGGGAACCAGCCCGCTTCAATGAACAGAGCAGTGAGGAAGCCCCACGCGATGAATGCGCCGATATTCGGCATGACCATGCCGCTGAGGAACTTGCCAAAGCGGGAAACAGCGTTTTTCATTTGTAGCTCTCCTTTTTCACTTGAAAGGCAGGCGGCGCAGCTCCTGTGGCATGGGAGCTGCGGCCTGCGGACGGCTGTTCGGAGGAGCTTTCGTTTCGTTCTGGCACTATTCTAGCCGATACTGCGCCGAATTTCAATGGTGACAAGCGGTGGGGTTGTCACCGGAGGATGGTGACACCAGTGGGCTGATACGGCAACATTTCCAATGGATGCGCGGGTGATTTGTGCATATTTGCTGATGCGCCGGGATACAAGACGGGAACAAGGAAGCTTTTGTCACCGGGCAATGGTGACAAAAAACACACAACTTCTTTTCTGCGTTGGGGGCTGGCAGACGGGGTGGCACTATGCTACAATAGAAGCAATGGGTAACTTTTGGGAAAAGGAGAGAAGCAACATGGGTGCGGTGTATCGTGAGGAACTGTCGGCAAATGCACGGAAGCTGATCGAGCAGCTGCTCAGCCTTCCGCAGGGCTGGGTGACGGCGGCGGCGCTGGCTGAAAGCATCGGGGTCAGCCGCCGCACCGTGCTGCGGGAGCTGCCCGCTGTGGAGCAGTGGATGCAGGCTGCCGGGGCGCATTTTGTGCGAAATCCCGGCAAGGGTCTGCTGCTGGATGAAGCGCCGGAGCGGCGAGACGCACTGCGCACCCAGCTGAACAGCGGCGACAGGAAAGAACTTTCCCGCGCAGAGCGGCGGCAGCAGCTTTTGACAAGGCTGCTCAGCGAGCAGGAGCCCTGCAAAACAGCGGTACTGGCACGGGCGCTTGGCGTTTCGGAAAGCACGCTGTCTGCGGACTTGGATGAACTTGAGACCAAGCTACACCCCTACCGGGTGGAGATGTTCCGCCGCCCCGGCGTGGGGGTCTGGCTGCAGGGGGATGCTTCTTCCTACCGGAGGGTGGTGTCTGCCCTGCTGCGCAGCAGTATGCCGGAAAAGGAATTGGCAGAGGTGCTCTGCGGACGGATGCCGGAAAACGAGATCTTCTCGACCCTGCTGGATACAAAAACGGCCGAAAAGGTCTGGGCGGCTTTGCAGCAGTTTGAACAGGAAGAGCAGCTCCATCTGCCGGATGCAGGCTTTCTGGCGCTGGCTATCCATTGCACCCTGACCATTCAGCAGCTGCGGCAGGGCGGCGACAAGGGCAGTGCCCCCAGAGGGCTGCGCCCGGCGGGCAATCATGCTGCCCGGCTGGTGGCGGCGCTGAACCGCGCCTTCGGGCTGACCCTGCCGCCTGAGGAAGCGCAGTATCTGGAACTGTATCTCTCCGCCTATCTGGGCGCAGAGGACCCTTGGGGTAGCGCACAGGAGATGGAGTTGCGGAATCTGGAAGCCGCCCTTATCCGGGAAATGGAAAAGGCGCTGCACACAGACCTTTCCGGTTACACCTCCCTGCGGGATGACCTGTACTGCCACCTGCGCCCCATGCTGCTGCGGGTGGAGCAGAACATTCGTACCGAAAACCCCCAGCTGGACACCATCCGCACCGCCTACCCCGGCCTGTGGAAAGCCACCCGCACCGCCTGTGATGCGGTGCAGCAGCAATTCGTCTTGCCCGCCATCTCGGACGACGAAGCGGCCTACCTTGCCATGCACTTTGGCGCAGTGCTGGAACAGAATGCCATGTTCCGGCTGCGGCTTCGGGTGGTAGTGGCCTGTCCGCTGGGCATGGGCTCCAGCCGCTTTCTGGCCTCCCGGCTGGGAAACGAGTTTCCCTCTTTGCAGGTGGAGGGGTGCTGCTCGGTGCGGGAGCTGAACACTGCCGACCTGTGCCGGAGAAAAATCGACTTCATTATCTCCACCGTGCCGCTGGAACTGGATTACCCGGCGGTGTGCATCAGCCCTTCCCTGCTGGAACCGGATCGTGCCGTGCTGAAGGACGCTATCACGCGGTACAGCCAGAATCGCGCAGAACCGGAACCGGCGGTGCAGCCTGTGCAGGATGCACCGCACGCAGGCTCCAAGCTGCAGTATTATGCGCGCCTGACCCGGTCCATGACCGGGCTGCTGGAACATCTGACCATCCAGCCCGTCAAGGCTCCCGGCAGCCGCGCTGCCCTCATCCATGCAGCGGCGCAGCTGTTCTGCCCGCAGGAAGCGGACGCCCGGCTGGTGGAGCAGCAGCTTCGCCGCCGTGAAACGCAGGGCGATACCTACATCAAACCCCTGTATGCCCTGCTGCTCCATTGCAGGACAAGTGCGGTAAAGGACTGCCGCTTGGGCTATCTGCAGGCACAGCCGCCGGTCTATGAGCCGGGGCGCATCGTGCTGGGGGCACTGGTGCTGCTGGCTCCGGACAACGGGAACGGCGTCCCGGTGGAGGTCATGCAGAATGTCAGCGGGCAGCTGATCGAAACGCCCCGGCTGATGGAAGCACTGCGCACCGGCCAGCAGCAGGAAGCTGCAGACCTGCTGGAACAGGGCTTTGACCGTGGCTTTTTTGCGGACTGCAAACCGCCGCACACAAAATGAACTGAAAACGCACTCCCGGCTTTTGCCTTTTTGGGCAGAGCCGGGAGTTTTTTGTTATTATAACAAGATACCTATTAGAGAACTTTTGAACTAAAAATCATGTATCCCAGAAAGTTGGCGAAAAGCACCAAAAACACACAGTGCAATTTGTTGAAACAACAGCTTGACATGGGCGAGAACTGTTGGTATTATAATGCCAGAGCTTTCGTTTCAACAGTTTCGAGTTTCATAACAACAATCATGAAGGAGGCTGTTGTTCCCATGATCTACACCGTAACATTGAATCCGGCGCTGGACAAGACCGTTGAGATCCCGAACCTTGCGCTGGACACCGTAAACCGGATCACCAAGATGCGTACCGATCCCGGTGGCAAGGGCATCAACGTCAGCAAGGTGATCGCAAAGCTGGGTGGGACCAGCAAGGCTATCGGCATTCTGGCCGGTAACAGCGGCAAAGCCATTCAGGACGCACTGGACAGTGAAGGGCTTGCCCACAACTTCCGTTTCGTGCCCGGCGAGACCCGCACGAACCTGAAGGTCATCGACCCGGAAAACCACACCAACACCGACATCAACGAGCCGGGCATCGAGGTGGATGCCCCGGAGCTGACCGCTCTGCTGTACGACCTGCTGAAGGAACTGAAACAGGGGGATATCGTGGTGCTGGCAGGCAGCCTGCCGAAGGGTGCCCCCAAGGACACCTACTACACATGGGTGGAATCCTGCAAAAAGGCAGGGGCAAAGGTCTTTCTGGATGCAGACGGCGAGCTGCTGGCAGAGGGGCTGAAGGCTGCTCCCTATCTGGTCAAACCCAACAACGACGAGCTTTCCCGCATGATGGGCCGGGAGCTGAAAACGCTGGATGAACTGGCCGATGCCGGTCAGGCGCTCATCCGCAGGGGCATCGAACATGTGGTGGTGTCCATGGGCGGTCGGGGTGCGCTGTATCTCCGCAAGGACAGCGTGATCTACGCTCCGGCGCTGAAGGTCAAAGTGGGCAGCACGGTGGGTGCCGGCGACAGCGTGGTCGCCGCTCTCGCCTACGCCGAAGCGGAAGGGCTCAGCGAAGAAAACACCGTTCGCCTGTCCATCGCCACGGGAGCCGCCAATGTGATGTGCAGCGGCACACAGGCTGCAGAGCGCAGCCAGATCGAAGAACTGCTGCCGCTGGTCACCTTCCAACATCTGTAAAACTTCTTGAAAACACAACGGTAACTGTTATAATAAAAGGAGAGTTTCATTATGAAAGTCAAAGCTGTTCGTCTGCACGCCGCCAACGATCTGCGTCTGGATACTTTTGAACTGCCGGAGATCAAGGACGATGAGATCTTGGTCAAGGTCGTTTCCGATAGCATCTGCATGTCTACTTACAAGTGCGCCATCCTCGGCACTGGTCACAAGCGTGTGCATCCGGATGTAGCCGAGCACCCCGCCATCATGGGTCACGAGTTCGCCGGTGATATCGTCAAGGTGGGCAAGGCGCATCAGGACAAGTTCAAGCCCGGCATGAAGTTCACCCTGCAGCCCGCCCTGAACTACAAGGGCACCATGTGGAGCCCCGGCTACTCCTACGAGTTCTTCGGCGGCGATGCCACCTACTGCATCATCCCTGCCGAGGTCATGGAACTGGGCTGCCTGCTGGAGTACAAGGGCCGTGCTTACTACGAGGCTTCTCTGGCCGAGCCTATGAGCTGCTCCATCGGTGCTTTCAACGCCGCCTACCACACCAAGATGGGTGTGTACCATCACGATATGGGCATCAAGAAGGGTGGAAAGCTGGCGATTCTGGCCGGTGCAGGCCCCATGGGTCTGGGTGCTCTGACCTACGCACTGCACCGTGATGTGCGCCCCGGCATGGTGGTGGTCACCGATATCAACGAGGATCGTCTGGCCCGTGCGGAGTCCCTCTTCCCCCCGAAGGAGGTCAAGGAGAAGGACGGCATCGACCTGTACTTCGTCAACACCGCCAACATGGCAGACCCCGCTGCCGAGCTGCGGGAGCTGACCGGCGGTACCGGCTTTGATGATGTGTTCTGCTACGCCCCCATCGCGCCGGTGGTGGAGCTGTCCAGTGCTGTGCTGGGTCGTGACGGCTGCCTGAACTTCTTTGCAGGCCCCACCGACAAGCAGTTCAGCGCCAAGATGAACTTCTACGATGTGCACTACAATTCTACCCATGTCATGGGCACCACCGGCGGTAATACCGCCGACATGATCGAGTCGCTGGAACTGACCGCCGCTAAGCGCATCGACCCGGCTGTGATGGTCACCCACATCGGCGGTCTGAACGCCGCTGCCGAGACCACCCTCAACCTGCCCAAGATCCCCGGCGGCAAAAAGCTGATCTATACCCACCTGACCATGCCCCTCATCGCCCTGACCGATCTGCGTGCCAAGGGCGAACAGGACAACGACCCCCGCTATACCGCACTGGCTGACATCGTGGATGCCCACAACGGCCTGTGGTGCCCGGAAGCAGAGGAATATCTGCTGGCAAACTTCAACCCGGAGGACTAAGCAGAACGTGCCATGGGACAGGACAAACGCAGACAGGAGGAATCCCCCATGGAACAACGCCGCAATCAAATCGTGGAGCTGGTGAACCGCAAAGGCAGCATTAGCTTTGCCCAGCTCAAGGAAGCTTTCCCTTCCGTTTCGGAAATGACCCTGCGCACCGACCTGAAAGCACTGGATGAAGCCCGCCGTGTGGTGCGGGTGCATGGCGGTGTCAAGTCGGTGGAGCAGGTGGTAGGCACAGACGACCTGCTGAGCCGCCGTTCCGCCCGCAATGCCGAAGCAAAGCAGATCATTGCCGAAAAAGCCGCTGCTCTGCTGCGCCCCAACACCACCCTGTTTCTGGATTCCGGCAGCACCGCCACAGCAGTGGCCCGGTGCATCCCGGATCAGCCCATGCTCATCTACACCAGCGGCCTGAGCTGCGCCATGGAGCTGGCAAAGCTGGAAAAGCCCCATGTGTCCCTGCCGGGCGGCAGCCTGAACCGGTTCAGCCTGAGCGTCTGCGGTGCACAGAGCATCCAGACGATGGAGGGCATCAACTTTGATCTGCTGCTGCTGGGCGTGACCAGTTACAGCCCGGAAACCGGTTTTACCTGCGGCGTGGAGGATGAAGCACGGCTCAAGCAGACCGTGCTCCGCCGCTGTGAGCAGAAAGCCGTGCTGCTGGATTCCTCCAAGATCGGACTGAAAAGCACATTCCACATCTGCGAGCTGTCCGATATTGATATTGTGATCTCGGACGGAAAGCTGCCCGTAGAATTTTTACAGGCCTGCCGAAACGCAGGCGTAACGGTACTATAAAAGGAGTATTATTATGAAGATCATCCGCGCAAAAGATTATCAGGATATGTCCCGCAAAGCGGCCAACATCATCTCCGCACAGGTCATCATGAAGCCGGACTGTGTACTGGGTCTTGCCACCGGCGGCACCCCGGTGGGCACTTATGCCCAACTGGTGGACTGGTACAACAAAGGCGATTTGGATTTCTCCGAGGTCACTACTGTCAATCTGGACGAGTACCGCGGCCTGCCCAAGGAGCACCCCCAGAGCTACTGGTATTTCATGAACGAGAACCTGTTCAGCAAGGTGAATATCGACCCGGCCAAGACCAACCTGCCGGACGGCACCAATCTGGACACCGCCGCCGAGTGTGCCCGTTACAACGGTATCATCCACAAGCTGGGCGGCATCGACCTGCAGCTGCTGGGCATCGGCCCCAATGGTCATATCGGCTTCAATGAGCCGGGCGAAGCCTTTGAGCTGGAGACCCACTGCATCGACCTTGCGCCCACTACCATCGAAGCCAACAAGCGCTTCTTTGACGGCAACGAGGCTCTTGTCCCCAAACAGGCATACACCATGGGCATCAAGACCATCATGCAGGCACGCAAGGTGCTGGTGGTAGCCAACGGTAAAGCCAAGGCACAGGCCGTCAAGGACGCCGTGACCGGCCCTGTGACCCCTGCCTGCCCCGGCAGCATCCTGCAGCTGCATCCGGACTGCATCCTTGTGGCAGACGAGGAAGCACTGAGCCTGCTGTAAACTCCCAAAGCCAACTTCTTCATTTACCATAACTTTGCTCAAGATCCAACCAAAGCACAGAAAGGGCCGGACTCGTTGCACGGGTTCGGCCCTTTCTGTCAGAAATAAGATTTATCTTGCAATCTTACGCAAAGAGCAACTCCAAAAGAGCCGTCATGGAGATGGTGGGTTCGCCTGCTGCGGGATTTACGCTGAAAATACGCTGAAAAGAGGTCACCCCGATCGGTGGCCTCTTTTTTGCTGCCGCGAACTGTCTGGCTGCGGCAGCGGATAACAGCAATGTCCATTGCGCTTTGTTTTGACCGGATGCGCACCCGCAGAAAGCTCTCCCTCGTCAAACTGCCCAAAATACGCCCTTAAAAGTTTACTTGACGCAATTCTCAAATCAATATATAATTGGGTCAGAAACCAATTATAGAAAAGGATGATTCCCAATGGCGCGCAGATACGACAGCAAGGAAGCAAAACGGCGGATCCTGACCGCCTGTGTCCGGCTTTTTCTGGAAAAAGGCTACACGAACACCAAGGTGGCAGAAATTTTAAAGGAAGCAGATGTTTCCGCCGGGTCGTTCCAGAATATTTTCCGCACCAAGGACGGCGTGCTGACCGAGCTGATCGGCATGATGTTCAGCAGGCAGTTCGGCGCGGTAAGGCCGCTGGCGGCAAACGCCCCCTCGCCGGTGTACCTCTACGCGGTGGAGACGGCTTTGCAGCTGGCGGTGACCGAGCTGAGCGAGAATCTGCGGGATATCTATGTGGAAGCGTACACCTTCCCCGCCACGGCGGAGATCATCCACCGCAGCACCACGGCGGAGCTGCAGGCGGCGTTCAGCGCGTATCTGCCCGGGTGCGCCGAGTGCGATTTCTACGAGATGGAGCTGGGCACGGCTGGCATGATGCGCGGCTACATGGCACGGCGGTGCGACCCCTACTTTACGCTGGAGCGCAAAATACGGCGCTATCTGAGTATGAGCCTGAGTGCGCTGCAGGTCCCCGCGCAGGAGCGCGAGCAGGTCATCGCTTTTGTGGCGGAGATCGATATGCTTGCCCAGGCGCGGAAGGTGGTAGATGCCGTGCTTGCATCGCTGTCCGTGCAGTTTGATCTGAAAGGATAACAAGGTTTGATGACAAGGAGGGAGTAACATGAAAAAATGGCTGATCCGGTGTTTGACGGTGCTGGCAATGGTGTGCCTGATACCGGGGATCGTGTTAAAAGCGGCGGCAGAAACAACCACGGTGCGCTGCAAATACTGTGGGAGTGTGGAGACACGTGAGGTCCGCGGATACGGCGACTATGATTCGGTCTGTCATAGGGTTTATGTAACTAAATGCCAGAACTGCCACAACGATGGCAATGTTTCGTATTTAAAGGTACATACCGGCGGTACCGAAACGCCCACCTGCACCAAAGGCAAAACCTGCGAAAAATGCGGCGCGGAATACGGCGAAAAAGACCCAAATAATCACGATTTGGTGCATCACGATGCAAAAGCTCCCACCTGTACGGAAATCGGCTGGGATGCTTACGAAACCTGCTCCCGCTGCGACTATACCACCCGCAAAGAGCTGCCCGCACTGAATCATGATTTGGAGCAGCACGCAGCAAAAGCTCCTACCTGTACGGAACCCGGCTGGAGCGCTTACGAAACCTGCTCCCGCTGCAACCATACCACCTATACAGAACTGCCCGCACTGAATCATGATTTTGTGCAGCACGCAGCAAAAGCCCCTACCTGTACGGAAAAGGGCTGGGATGCTTACGAAGCCTGCTCCCGCTTCGGCTGCAACTATACCACCCGCAAAGAGCTGCCCGCGCTGAATCATGATTTGAAGCAATACGCAGCAAAAGCCCCCACCTGTATGGAAATCGGCTGGGATGCTTACGAAACCTGCTCCCGCTGCGACCATACCACCTACGCAGAGCTGCCCATCTTGGGACACGACTATCAGGCTGTTACCGTAGATCCCACCTGTGAAGCAGACGGCTATACCATCTTTACTTGCAGCCGCTGCAAAGACAGCTACACCGCAGACCCGACCGATCAGCTGGGACACCAGTTCGGTGCATGGTCCCCGAACGGAACCGGCTCTCAGAGCGCCGATTGTCTGCGAGATGGCTGCGCGCACACTGGCAGCACGGATTGCCGGAAGTTTACTTTCCGCACTGCGGAAGGCGAAACGCTGACCTTCTGCCCCGTGTGCGGGCAGGCAGAAAACGCCGCGCAGCTGGAAAAGATCGACGCCGCAACGGCGTGGACTATCAGCGGCAGCCTTTCTGCGGCAGATGTGACCGCACGGACGAACGGGGAATACCTGAGTGTGGCCTTTGAGACCGCAGGCAGCCTGACGCAGCCCACCGGCCGGGTAAGGCTCGCGCTGCCCGCCGGATTGCTGGAAGGCAAAACGCTTGTGCGCATTGCCCCGGACGGCACACAGACGGAGCTGCCGTTTGAAACAGAGCGCGGAAAGCTCATCTATACGCTGGATTTTGCAAACAGCGCGCTGCCCGTAATGCTCTTCCGGCTGGTACCCCAGACCGCCGCCCTCTGAACGCTTTTACAGCGCGCAAACGATAAACCATAAAATGCCCGCCCACCGTGGTTTTCCACAGGTGGGCGGGCATTCTTTTGTGCCTTTTTGGGCATAAAAATACCCCCGGAGGATGCAGCGTTTTTTACGCTGTCTACTCTGGGGGCAGGATAGCAAGCGCTGCGCGGCAGCTCCCGGAAGCGGACACTGTCTTGCTGAAAAAGCACTTCCTAGCGCTGCTCCTCCGGCGGGCAGCAGCTCTCCCGGGGGATGAGCTTGTGCGGCACGATGATCTTTGTGGCCAGAAGGTTCGGGTTCTCGATGTGGTTGATGGTCTGGCTGGCAGCCTCCATGCCCAGCTGGTAGGGGTTGACGTCCACGGTGGTCAGCTGTGGGCTGCCCTGCCCTTTGTGCGGATGCCCCCCTTGGCAAACCGGACGGGATTGCGCTATAATAGAGCCGTAACAGTTCCACAAAGGTGTGGTAAGGGAGGTGCGGTCATGATCCGGGTGGCGATCGTAGAGGACGACGCGGAGGTACAGGGGGTATTGCAGGAGTATGTCCGGCGGTATACCCGGCAGTACGGGACAGAGTTTGAAGTGACGGTCTTTGCGGACGGCGTGGATATTCTGGAGGATTACCGCGCGGTCTACGACATTATTTTTCTGGATGTGGAGATGAAGCATCTGGACGGCATGACCACGGCAGAGCGCATCCGGCAGATGGATGCAGACGTCATCCTGATCTTTATCACCAATATGGCGCAGTACGCCATCCGGGGCTACTCGGTGGGAGCGCTGGACTATGTGCTGAAGCCGGTGCCCTACTTTGCCTTTTCGCAGCAGCTGCTCAAGGCGGTTGCCCGGCTGGAAAAGCGGGCAAAGCACTACCTGACCGTGCCGGTGGAGGGCGGGCTGCGCCGTCTGGACACCGCAAGCATCTATTATTTGGAAAGCGAGGGGCACCGGGTGCACTTTTACACCGATGAGGGCGATTTTTCTGCCCCCGGCGCCCTCAAGGCCTTTGAGGAAAAGCTGGCAGACTGCCCCTTTGCCCGCTGCAACAGCGGCTACCTTGTCAATCTGGCACAGGTGCGGGAGCTGCGGCAGAGCACCGTACAGGTGGGCCCCTGCGAGCTGCAGGTCAGCCGCCCCAAGCGCAAGAGCTTTCTTGCCACCCTGACAGACTACATCGGAGGTGAAGGCTCATGACCGCGCTGCCGGATATCCCCCGGCTGTACACCGCCCTTGCCGAGTGTCTGGCGGTGCTGCTGTTCACCCCGGCGCTTGCGCCCCGCTTTTCCAGAGCGGTCACCGGGGGTATCACCCTGCTGTGGGCGGCGGTGCTGTCGGCCTTTCTGGGACTGACGGGCGATGTGCCCGGCGGGCTCTGGATCCCCTGCATGGTAACGGCCATCGGGCTTTCCTACTTATATTTATGGGGTGTGTGGAGCATCACCCTGCTGGAAGCCGGGTATCACTGCGCACGGGCGTTTATTCTGGCAGAGCTTGCCGCCAGCGTGGAGTGGCAGCTGCACTGCGCCCTCTGGCCCGCCCGCGGCCCACGGGAGCCCCTTTCTTTGCTGCTGCTGGCGCTGGTGTATGGGGCGCTGTTCGGCATTATGTGCTATCTGCAGCACCGCCGTCCCCAGCCCGCCGGGCACTTACAGATCGGCGGCAGCGCCGCCCTGACGGCGGTCATGCTGGCGCTGACTGCCTTTGCGGTGAGCAATCTGGGATTTCTGCCCGGCAGCGAGATCAACATGAGCATTTTTTCCATCCGCACCCTGGTGGATTTTTCCGGCGTGCTGATCTTATCTGTGCAGCACGAGCAGCTGCAGGAGAACGCTTTGCACAGTGAGCTTGCCGCCATGGACGAGGTACTGCACCGCCAGTACGAGCAGTACAAGCGCAGCAAGGAGGGCATCAACCTCATCAACCGGCGGTACCATGAGCTGAAAGTCCAGCTCGCCCGCATCCGGGAGGAGCAGGATCAGACCAAGCAGAACGCCGCCATTGCCGCCATGGAGCAGAACATCCGCCAGTACGAGGCCGAGAACAAGACCGGCAACCCAGTGCTGGATACCCTGCTCACCGCCAAGACCATGGAATGCCAGCAGGAGAATATCACCATCACCAGCGTGGCGGACGGCAGGATGCTGGGCTTTCTCACCATCCGGGAGCTGTGCACCATTGTGGGCGTGGCGCTGGACAACGCCATTGCCGCCGTCCGCGCCGAGCCGGACCCCGAAAAGCGGCTCATCAAGGTGGCGGTGTACAGTCAGGGCGGCTTTGCTATGCTGCGGTTCGAGCACTATACAGAGGCCGCCCCCGCACTGGATGCGGACGGTCTGCCAAAGCAGAGGTCAGATTTGAAAAGCGTCCGCACCACTGCGCAGCAGCACGGTGGCAGCATGACGCTGCACTGGGAAAACAACTGGTGCACCCTGCGGATCTTATTTCCGCTGCCCCAAAAGCAATAATATTTTTACGGCAGGTATCCCCTGCCGTTTTTTTGTTGTCTGGCAGGGTGCACAAATACAGCGGGATAAAATTTGTATATTAGCACAATAAAATTTGAAACCTTATTGTAACTTCTGCAAATTGTGCATCCAAAACGACAGATTGTGCGGAGAACGGTTCGTTCTGCAGTATATATGATAAAATGACATCAAGCAAAGGAGTGGACGCACTCCGGAGAACAGCCATGAACCGGGTCGTGTACCCAAAAGAGAAGGAGTTAACAGTTATGGCACAGAAAAAGAAGGACAGTAAGATGATGGGTAAGATCATCAAAACTGCCGTTTCGGGTGTGTTGTGTGTCGCATTGGCGGGCGGTATTGTTGCGGCCAATGTGCTGATCCCGCCTAATGCCAGCAGCGTGCAGAGCATTTTGGGCCTGAAGAGTGGAGGCATCGACAACAGCAAGGCAAAGACCGAAGGCATTAATATGGAATACAGCAAGCCCGGCTTTGACACAGAGGATGCGCTGGTTGAGGATGAGATCGCTCTGAATAAGAAGATCGCCGCCGAGGGTATCGTTCTACTGAAGAACGATGCAGGAAAGATGCCGTACAGCACGGATACGACCTTCAGCTTTGTCAGCCATTCGGCAGTCAGCTACATTGGCGGCAATAAGGTCGATATGAAAACTGCTTTTGAAGATGCAGGCTTTGGCGTTAATGAAGCGCTCTGGAAGTTTTATTCCGAAGGCAACGGCAAGGATTACGGTCTGGGTGTCGGCTCGGTCTCTTACGGTGATGACGAGGACTTTTCCATCAACGAATGCCCCTTGTCTGTTATGAAAGCAGAGCCGGGTCTGACCGATTCCATGAAGAATACGGTTCCTGTTTTTGTGTTCAGCCGTGTGGCGGGCGAAGGCCGTGATATGCCCCGCTCCATGTACAACCACACCGATGTGGAAGAGGACAAGACCAAGACTTATCTGGAGCCGGATTCTACGGAACTGGAGATCCTGCAGTATCTGAACGACAACTTTGACGATGTGGTGCTGCTGCTGAACTCCAGTGCAGCGGTCGATCTGAGCTGGGTGGAGGATTATCCCAGCATCCACACGGTCATCTCGGCTCCTGCCATGGGCGACTACGGCCTGTGCTCTCTGGCTGAGATCTTCTCCGGCAAGGTCAATCCTTCCGGCCGCACCGTGGATACCTATGAAGTGGATGCCATGAACAGCCCGGCGGCGCAGAACTTCGGCGACTTTGCCTACTACGATGAGAATGGCAACCTCACCAAGTACAACTACGTCAGCTACAAAGAGGGCATCTATGTTGGCTACCGCTACTACGAGACCCGTTACGAGGATAAAGTCCTCGGTCAGGGCAATGCGGGCGATTACAACTACGACGATGCTGTGATGTACCCCTTCGGCTACGGCCTGTCCTACACCACCTTTGACTGGTCGGATTACAACACCAGCTGGGATGGCGATACCTGCACCGTGACGGTCAAGGTCACCAACACCGGTTCTGTTGCAGGCAAGGACGTTGTGGAAGTCTACGCACAGAGCCCTTACACCGATTATGACAAGGCCAACAAGGTGGAAAAGGCTGCCGTTGAACTGGTCGGTTACGCCAAGACCTCGGAGCTGGCTCCCGGTGCAAGCGAAACGGTGAAAATCACCTTTGATCAGGAGCAGCTGAAGTCTTACGACTACGTCAATGCCAAGACCTACATTCTGGACGCAGGTGATTACTATATCACTGCGGCTAAAAACGCACACGAAGCGGTCAACAACATCCTCTCTGCCAAGGGCAAGACCGTGGCAGACGGCATGACCGCCGACGGCGACACTGCTTTTGTTGCAACCTACACCCCGGCCAACGGCACCGTGGATACCACGACCTATAAGAACGACACCACCACCGGAGTGGAGGTCACCAACCAGCTGGATCATGCAAACGGCGGGCTGCAGTATCTCTCCCGCAGTGACTGGACCGGCACCTGGCCGACCGTTGACGGCGAGGTCAGCGACCAGATCAGCACTTGGGGCAACCCCATCAACGGCACCGATGCAAACGGCAACCCCGCTTCCTATACTTACTATAAGACCATCAGCAGCGAGGATCTGGCAAAGCTGGATTCCTTCGATTCCCTGAACCCCACCGATCCTTCTACCCTGACCGATGAGCTTGTCTACGGCAAGGACAACGGCCTCGGCCTGATCGATATGCGTGGTCTGGATTACAACGACCCCAAGTGGAACGACCTGCTCGACCAGCTGACCCCCAGCGATTACCAGACCCTGATCACCCAGTCCGGCTATGGCACGGCAGCCATCAAGTCGGTGGATAAGCCCTCCACGACCGACCGCGACACTGCCACCGGCCTGGTCAACTACGGCTTTGATGCAAGCGGCAACCTCTACTTCAAGGGCAACATCACGCACTGCGGCGTGATCGTTCTGGCACAGACCTACAACGATGATCTGGCCACTCACTACGGCGAGAACATTGGCGACGAGTCCTACTATCTGGGCGTTGATGGCTGGTATGCACCTGCTGTCAATATGCACCGCACGGCATTCTCCGGCCGCAACAGCGAGTATTACTCCGAGGATCCGTTCATCGGCGGTCACATTGCTTCCCTCGAGTGTGAGGGTGTCGCCTCCCGCGGTATGTATGTCTTTGTCAAGCATTACGCCATCAACGATCAGGAGGACCACCGCGGCGACCGTGAAGGCCAGTACAGCATTGCGACCTTCCTGAACGAGCAGGCGGCCCGCGAGATCTACCTCAAGCCCTTTGAGATGTGCGTCAAGTCTGATAAGGTCGAGATGAACTATGCAAAGGACAACGGCGACGGCACTTACAGCAATGCCACCACCGAGATCCCGTCCGTCACCGGCATCATGACCTCCTTCAACCGCGTTGGCTATACCTGGGCCGGCGGCAACTACAACATGATCACCGGCCTGCTGCGCAACGAGTGGGGCTTCCACGGCTTTATCATCACCGACAACGCAAACACCGGTGTCTTTATGGACGCTGGCCAGATGATCCAGGCCGGTGCAGACGGCAAGCTGACGAACCTGCCCACCGGCGCACGGTACACCTTTAACAAGGATGACGTTGCAGATTACCACTACGGTCGTGAAGCAATCCATAACATCCTGTACACCATTGCAAACTCCAAGGCAATGAACGGCGGTATGCCGGGCAGCCGTTATCTGGCAAAGGTCGAGCCTTACCAGAAGGTCATCTACGCAGTGGATGGTGTCTGCGGCGGTCTGATCGCAGTTCTGGTCGTTCTGACGATCCTCCGCTTCCGTAAAAAGAAAGAGGACGTAAAAACCGTCTGATCAACACATAGGAACAGAAGGGGCGGCGGGCAAACGCCCGCCCCCTTTTTTTGATTGTCAGGAGAGACCCATGAAACACACAGATATCATCAAGAGCTTGTCTCTGGAACAGAAATGCGCCCTGCTGAGCGGCGGTACGGTGTTCACCACCCGGGCGCTGCCGGGCAAGGGCATCCCGGCCATTACCCTGTCGGACGGCCCCAACGGCGTGCGCAAGCAGGCGGGCGCGGCCGACCATCTGGGTCTGAACCCCAGTGTGCCCGCCACCTGCTTCCCCACCTCGGCCACCGTTGCCAACAGCTGGGACCCCGCGCTGGGCGAAGCTGTGGGCGCAGCCATGGGCGAGGAAGCAGCGGCACAGGGCGTGTCGGTGCTGCTGGGCCCCGGCCTGAACATCAAGCGCAGCCCCCTGTGCGGCCGCAACTTCGAGTATTTCTCGGAGGACCCCTACCTTGCCGGTAAGATGGCGGCGGCCTACGTCCGCGGCATCCAGAAAAACGGCATCGCCGCCTGCCCCAAGCACTTTGCCGTGAACAGTCAGGAGCTGCGCCGCATGGCCTCGGATTCCATTGTGGACGAGCGCACCCTGCGGGAAATCTACCTGACCGGCTTCGAGATGGTGGTCAAGGAGGCGCAGCCCAAGACCATCATGTCCGCCTATAACCTTGTCAACGGCACCTACGCCAACGAGAACGCCCACCTGCTCATGGAGATCCTGCGCAGAGACTGGGGCTTTGACGGCGCGGTGGTCACCGACTGGGGCGGCAGCAACGACCACGCCTTGGGTGTAAAGAACGGCTCTACGCTGGAAATGCCCGCCCCCGGCGGGGACGCCATCCGGGAGCTGATGAAAGCGGTGCAGACCGGCAAGATCACCGAAGCGGACGTGGACGCCCGGCTGGAGGAACTGCTGGAGCTGGTGTTCACCACCAAAGCGGCGGTGGACGCCGCACCCGGCAAGTTCGATGCCGACGCCCACCACGCGCTGGCACGCCGGGCTGCTGCCCAGAGCATCGTGCTGCTGAAGAACGAAAACAGCCTGCTGCCCCTTGCAAAGGGGGAGAAGGTGGCGGTCATCGGCGACTTTGCCCAGACGCCCCGCTATCAGGGTGCAGGCTCCAGCGCCGTCAACTCCATCAAGGTGGATTCCTTCTTGGACTGCCTTGCCGAGAGTGGCCTGAACAGCGTCGGCTACGCCAAGGGCTTTGACCGGCAGGGCAAGCCCGACGAGGCGCTGAAGGCCGAGGCGATGCTGTTGGCAAAGAACGCCGATGTGGTGCTGCTGTGCATGGGTCTGGACGAGATCAAGGAGAGCGAGGGCATCGACCGCGCCGACATGAAGCTGGCAGAAAACCAGCTGGAACTGCTGGCCGCTGTGGCGGCGGCAAACCCCAACGTGGTGGTGCTGCTGAGTGCAGGCTCCTCGCTGGAAAGCGCATGGGTCAAGGACTGCAAGGCGCTGGTCTACGGCTGTCTGGGCGGTCAGGCCGGTGCGGGCGCACTGGTCGAGGTGCTCACCGGCGCGCAGAACCCCTGCGGTAAGCTGGCTGAGACTTGGGCGCGCAGCTACGCCGACACCCCCGCAAAAGCGCATTTCGGCGGCGACGGCCCCACTGTGGAGTACCGCGAGGGTCTGTATGTGGGCTACCGCTACTACGACACCGCCGGTGTGCCCACCGCCTTCCCCTTCGGCTACGGCCTGAGCTACACCAGCTTTGCGTACAGTGACCTGAAAGCAGACGAAACCGGCGTGACCCTGACTGTCACCAACACCGGCAGCTGTGCCGGTGCCGAGGTGGTGCAGCTGTATGTGGCAAAGCCGGATGCAAAAGTTTTCCGCCCCGTCAAGGAGCTGAAGGGCTTTACCAAGGTGCAGCTGGAAGCCGGAGAGAGCAAGACCGTCACCATCCCGCTGGACGATAAGGCGTTCCGCTACTGGAACGTCAAGACCGACCGCTGGGAGGTGGAGGGCGGCAGCTATCAGCTGCTGGTGGGCGCTTCCAGCGTCGATATCCGTCTGACTGCCGCCGTCACGGTGGCGGGCACCGGCGCACCCGACCCCTATGCGGGCAAAAATCTGGAGCATTACCGCACTGCGCAGGTGCAGAAGGTGCCGGACGCGGAGTTTGAGGCGCTGCTGGGCCGTCCCATCCCGGAGAACAAGGTGCACATCGACCGCAACATGACGCTGGGCGAGATGGGGCACGGACGCAGCCCCATCGGCTGGCTGGCGGCTGCCGTGCTGGGCACCCTGCTGCGCCGCAGCATCAAAAAGGGCAAGCCCGACCTGAACATCCTGTTCCAGTACAATATGCCTCTGCGGGCGCTGGCCAAAATGACCAACGGCGCTATCAGCATGGGCATGGTGGACGGCATCGTGATGGAGCTGCAGGGCTTCTGGATCATCGGCCTTGTGCGGGTGATCGTGGAGGCCGTGAAGAACCTCGTGCTGAACAGCCGCATGGAAGAGCGCTTGAAAAACAGCTGAAAGGAAGCAGGCTATGAATTTCTGGAATAACTTCGCGGCAAAGCACCCCGCCGCTGCCAAGTGGGTGCGCGAGGGCGGCCTGTTCGTCATCGTGTCCAACCTCATCACCGTGTTCAAGTACCTGCTGCTGCAATTTCTGCCCAAGGCCTTTGCAAGCCTGCCGGTGGTGGATTTCGGCTGGCCGGGCATCGACATCACCCTGTTCGGCGAGACCTTCAAGTGGAACATCCTCGGCTACGATGCCGCCCACGGCGGTCTGCCCTACTTCTGCGCCTACATGATCGCCATGGTCATCGGCGAGTGCATCAACTTCCCCATCCAGCGCAATTTTGTGTTCCGCAGCAAGGGCAATCTGGCAAAACAGATCGGCTGGTATGTGCTGGCCTTCTGCGTCATTACCTGCATCGTCAACTCCATCAACTGCATCTGGGTGGCAGTGGCAGGGCTGCTGGTACCGGACTTTATTTACAACATCGGCACCACCGTGCTCAACGGCGGCATCTCCATGGTCATCTTCTTCTTTGTGAATAAGATCATCTTCCCGGAGGGCGAAAAAGCCGCCAAATAATAAGCTATTCTCCTTCATTAGGATAAACAGGATAACTATATCAGCAGGGGCCTCCGGGCTCCTGCTTTCTTTCTGTTCTGCCGCCGTTTCGTGCATAATGCCGCAAAAAGCGTCATTCTCGAAAACTTTTTGCCACAAATTGCCAGATTTTACTTGACATTGTCCCTTTTAGGGTCTATAATAAGGGTGTAAGAACGAACGTGACCCGAAAAGGGTAGGAGGAAGATTATAAAAACTCTCGAATCCATGAAGCAGTTCATCCGCGAAAACAATTTCACCGCTCTGGTCAATGAGCTCGTCACCGGTGCCGACATGGACGTTGCAGACGCTGTCGAGTACGTCTACGACATGAAGACCCTCAGCAAGGCTCAGTTCGCAAGCAAGTATTTCGGTTGATGGTCGATAGGGGGTAACGATATGTTCAAAAAGTTGGTCAAGGCAATCGCCGCAATCCAGAGCGAAAACGACCGCGACGAGTGCTACTGGCAGATTGACCGTGCATTCGAGGAAGAGCGCATCTCCTTTGAGGACCACGAGCTCCTCTACGGTCTGGCTGGTATGGTTGAGGTCGCTTAATTTTTTTGCTTTCGTGTGTCCCTTTTAGGGACGTTAAGCAAGTAGTAAGACCCGTTTCGGGTAGGAGGTTTTTATGGAGCTCTACAAGTACACCGGCAGCGTTGCTGCCCTGACCGTTCGTTTCGGCAAGGCCGAGACCATCACCCTCTACGACAGCTACGACGACAGCGTCGCTCCGGTTCGTCTTGATGTGCGCGGTGCTCTGGCCGAGTACATCAAGGAAATCGAGAGCACGGACAGCGAGGAGCGGTACATGAATCTCGACTGGTACTACGACTTCAATATGCTGCTCCGGCGCATTGAGGTTCCGGGCGTCCCGTCCGGAAAGGCGCTGAAGACCGTCGTCCCTGCCAAAGTTCTGACGCAGACCCGCAGCAACCCCGACGAGCTCGTCTGCTTCGGTTGCCCCGACTTCATCAACACGAGCAAGCCGGTCTCGATGGGTCAAGATGATTACCAGAACTTCCTCATGTGGAAGCGTGAGAACAGAGATTAAGGAGGTGCGCGTTATGACGCAGGTAAGGTATTTCGGGTTCGTCAAGGCCGAGGAGCCTTGGACGGGTAACCAGTTCAAGATGTACGCCGGAAAGAACGGCTCCACGTTTGGGAGCAAGGTTCCGGCCGGTTCTGTTGTGGAGTGCGGTTACAAGAGCATCAGCTCCGCCGACAGCGCAGCGAGGGAACTGAAATCCCGCTGCGAGAAGATGGGCCGCAGGGTTTTCTGCTGGGGTTACGAGAGCGTCGCAGAGGTGCAGTAAAGGAGGGTTCGTCTCATGCTTATTTTCAAAGAGGACAGCCGTACCGGTGTCTCGTGTGGGCTGAACGATTTCGGGGAACTTTTCATCGGCAACTCCCGCTCCGGCTACAATCTGCCTGACACCCCGGAGAACCGAGAGAAGATTCTGAAAGATTTCGACTGCTGGTGGACCGGCTGGACGAAGCCCATCTTGTGATGGCCACAGCAAGGTCTGAAAGGAGTATTTTATGACAAACGAAAGTAATTTCCCTGCCGTGTTCTTTGAGGATTTTCTCGCCGCTCTCCGCAAGGTGCAGGACGAGAACCGCATCCACGGGAATGTGGAGGTCTTTGAGCTCCGGCCGTCTCCTGACGGTGCTGTTCATCTTGGCGTGAGCTGGCCCTCCATTGGGACGGTTCCGCCGGAGGAGGCGAAGAAGTTCGCCGAGGAGGTCACCCGGGCGGCCGCCGCTGCCGCTGCCTTTCCGTACAACGGCTATGTGTATACGTTTGAATAGGAGGTTCTTCTGATGACCGTTCTTGAGCGTTTGAAAGCTGCCGGGTATGACCCGGCCGTGTCCCTGTTCCCTGACAGTATCGGGAATGCCGGTTCCATGGAGTGTGAGCGCATCCAGATTCGCACGTTCTTCTGCCGCCCTCGCGAAAACGAGGCCGCCATCGGGGTGACTGCAACCGCGATGACCCACTTTTCCGACGGCTCGACCCGTCCGTATCCGGACGGCTGGCCGCGTAGCCTTGAGGCCAGCGTCACGCTCTACTTCGCTGGCGACGCAGAATTTCATTATTTCGGCAACGTCGCCACCGACCTTGTCGGCTCCGATGCCGAGTTCCGATACAGGCTCTTGAGCCGCTGTATTCAGGACTGCAAGTATTTCCTCGGCTGCGGCTCGCGTTTCAGCAAGTACCTCTGGGGCTGCTGCGTTGAGAATCATATTCAGGCCATGCGCATCCTGTGGGACAGCTTTTCCGACGACGAGAAGCCGGAGTGGACCTCTCTCGAGGAGATTGAGCGGTTCAGCAAAAAGATGCTCGAGGAGGAAATTTACTGATGGCTGCCAAAAATTTCGAGCTGTTCCTTGGGTGTCTTGGCAACGGCGTCACGGTCTGTAACTCCGCTGTGATGGAGAACGGCGATTTTAAGATGGTCGCCCACATCTCCGTCGAGGGGAAAATCACTTGGTACGTCAGCGAGGACTATCCGCCTGCGGATGCTCTCGCAAGCATCCGGGCCTGTGCAGAGCAGGAGCGGGTAAAGTACGAGGCATGGCTCAACGGCCTGTCTCCGGCCGCGCGCCGGGAGTATCAGCTCGAACGGCTGCCGCTCCCTGAGTTTCTCGAGGAGCTCCGCAAGGCAAGAGAAGCAAAGGAGGGAGCCTAATGGCCCGCGATATTCACGATTACGACAGCCTCAAGGAGGCGTACAGTGACCTGCTCATGTTCGAGCAGTTTCCCGGTCCGGTGCATAGCGAGCGCGTCGAGGAGTTCGTCATTCAGCTCAAGCGCGACATCCGGGAGTACGTCAATCGGGATTCTGATTACCACATCGTCCGCGACGAACTTGATTCTTTCGTTGAGCTCGTCGAGCTGCCCGACTACGCCTCTGACTACTCCGAGGAGAGGGCTCTCCTGTGGTTTAAGATGTATCGCTCCTACCGCCTTTTCGACGAGCCGGGCTGCGGCGGGCAGTTCTTCACCACCGGCGTCAAGCTCTTCCGCCGTCGTGGCCGCTGGTACGCCTATCATTTTGTTTCGGTCGATATGTAAGGAGGTTCGCATGGAAATCAATATCACATACAAAAGCCCGGAGCACGAGGCTGCATTCCTGTCTGAGCTTCAGCGGATTCCGCGCATCGTCAATCCCGAATCCGGGCGCATCAATCCGTATTGGGGCGCGTCCCTGTATCTGCTCTCCGCGCTCACGCGCTGGCCTGAGCTCCGTATTGCCGTCATCGGTGATGACTACATGGCGTTTTCGGCTGCAAAGGAGGCGTTCAATTTGAGCCAGAACGAGCGCATCGTCGTCGAGCTGGCTGCCAATTTCTACAACGCCGGTCTGTTTTGTATGCCGGGTTTCGAGATGGTCTGCGCCACCTGCGACACGGCTTTCGCGCTCATTCTTGAGGCGTTCCGCCTGCGTCGTGCAAAGCTCTTTTACAAAGACGGGGAGGTGTCCGCAGAATGGGAAGAAAGGAAATGAGCCTCCGGCGCGCTGTTGCCATCCTGAGCTTCATTGGCACGGACGACTTCGGCCGTGAGGTGTTCGTCGATGAGCTGGGCACAATCTGGAAGTACACAGAGCCCGGTTCAATGCCGAGGGAGCGGCACGACAAGCTCTATACTGCATCCAGTAACGGCCGGGACGGTGAGCCGGACCTGCCAATGTCCGATGCGTTCGACTACAAGATTATCAACTAGGAGGCGGAACACAATGTCTGCTGTCTATCGGACGTTGTACGAAAAATATGAGCAGAACGACGTTTTGCACGTCGGGATTCAGGAGGTTGTCGAGGCCGAAAAGGAGATTGACACGTTTCTCAAGTCTCTCGACCGCAACCAGCGTGACCAGCTCGACACGCTGCTGGGGCGTCTGTCCCGCGCCTACGAGATGCAGGGTTTTCTTTTCGGTGGTCTTGCATCCGGCGCAAAGTGGAACGGCAAGACAGCTCCCGAACCGGGCGACGGATACGGCCGGAGCGTCCGGGCCTATCACGGCTCAACGCTCGCTCCGGTCTGCCAGATTGACCGCAAGACAAATCAGGTCATACATGAGTATCCGAGTATCGCTGCTGCCTCCCGTGCTACCGGTCTGGATGACAGCGCAATCGGAAAGGTATGCAAGGGAAAGTTACCCCATGCGGGCGGTTTTCTCTTTCGGTACATCGAGCAGTAAATCTTTCACAGGTACGCAAAAATATTTCAAGAAATTGCCATTTCGCTCTTGCTTTCCACGCGCTTGTGTGGTATAATATAGTCAGTTGAGGGGGCCGCTCCTCAATGAGTAAGGTGGCAAGGCCAGAAAGGAAACGACATGGACGACGAAATGAATACCGCCGAGGTGCTTCGAGACGAGGCAAAGGAGAACCGGACCCGTGAAATTCTTGAGCTTATGCGTAACAGCAAAACGCTCGAGGAGGCCGTGGAAAAAGTAAAAGCCCTGCTCAACAAGTAAGCAGGGCTCTCCGATGAAGAACAAAGGCCGATGACGGCGGCCAGAGTTCTGAAACGCCGGGGGAGTGAGAAACAGCTTGCAGATGCCTCACTTCTCCGGCATTTCTATTATAGCAGATTCAAGGGGGATTTCAAGATGTCAGCTTTAACGCCTGTTGCCGCCCGTATCACCGGGCTGCGCGAGGCTCGCGGGTTGACCCGCACCCAGCTGTCGCGGCTCTCTGGCGTTCCGCTGCGGACGCTCGAGGAATGGGAGGCCGGTCGCCGGGTCCCGCGCGATGTTTACCAGATTCACGCCGTCGCTGCTACGCTCGGCATGAGCATTGAGGATTATCTTGGGCTATAAAGAATTAGGAGGTCCGGCGGTATGTCGGGCCTCCCTTTTTGTTATTCTGGCATAAAGCCGTAACCGGCCTCAAATGCCGCTACTTCTCGGAGGTAGGCAACGCGGCCTGCTGCGCGGTCGATGGCGTCGCGCAATTCGCGGTTTTCCACCAGCTTGAGCAGCGCGGTGAGCGTGTCCTCTGCCTGCATGATTTCGCGGGTGTCCTGCGGGTTGACCTGCTCCATGTAGAGCTCATAAATAGACTGTTCCATGCTTGCCTCCTATGCCCGCCAGTGGTCGAGCCGCTGCCGCGCATACAGGATTTGCGCGCGCCGTTCTTCCCGCTGCGGGTGTTTCGGAGCAGCCATTGTGACGGGAGGGCTGTTCGTGGTCCCCGTGCAGCCCTCTCCATCACCTCCCTGTGGGCCGTCTCCCGCAGGCTGATTTCAACTTGCTGGCAGTTTGCCGGTAGCTTTTCGGAGTGCTTTCTCCTGCGTTGAGCCGTAGAACGCCACGAGCACGGCTCCGGGGCCTCGATTTCGGACTTTTGTGGTCTAGCCGTAAAGTTTGCCGCCCGACCATTGCGACGCTTTGTGGGTCTCCGCAGGAGGTTTTCGTCACTTGCCGGGTCATTTCAGTCTGCCAACACCTGTCCCACCGTCGGAACAGCAGTACTGTCGCTCACTTTCCGATACGTTTCAGTTTCATCCCGGCTCTTATCGTATAGCTCGATTTCTCCCTGCTCGTTCATTGACACGGTCTGAATCGCCTGCTTGTATTGGTTCGTTACCACCAGACCTTTTTCCTCGTCTAATCCGAAGTAGAGCGTAAAAATGTGTGTAACGGTCTTTTCCTTTCTCCAATCTTTTGAGGTCTCGAAAAGCACGGTATTCACCGTGTTCTCGTTCACCACAAGCCGCTCGTACTTTTCGTGGCCTACTCTTTCCCACTCGCCTTGATAGTCAGCCGACAGTGCAATTATTTCCTCGCTGTTCTCTGGCTCTTTTATGTTGCCAACAAGCTCTCGTAGAGCATTTAGGCTGACGCCAATTTTTACAACGGGCTCCGCTCCGCTGTCGTCAGAGTATATACCGGTCACTCCGTCATCACTGCTCCACGCCAGCATATTTTCTTTGGCTCCGGTGCTGCTCTCGCCATATTCTGTGACAACGTACTGCGTTGCGTTTAGGCCAAGCTCCTGCGCCTTGTCAAAGAACGCCTGCGCCGTTTGTTCCGCTACGTCTGGCATATAGTAGCCTCCGGCTGCTACTACTCGAATAGTCATCGAATACTCGCCCTTGTTCTCGAAGGCTTCAATGCTTGACACCTCCATCGCGGTCTTTTCATCGAGTGCTGCTTTCGCTGCATCCTCTAGGACCTGCGTGTCCTCCTGCCTTGCAGAGTAGCTTTTCTCGTTAGAGGTTGTCCCGCCCGTCGAGCTGCTGCCCGCTGTCGTTTGGCCGCATCCGGTGAGCGTCATGCAAATTGCGATAGAGAGCGCGGCCAGTTTGATGCCGAGGCCGGTTTTCTCGATTGTTGCCCCCCCCCGAACAGTTGTTCGTGGGTGAGGGACGCAGTTGTGTTACCCATAACTGTTGTCCTCCTGTCCTGTGTTGGTGGTCGTGCTTTTATGATAGCACCTAACAGGGACAATGGCAACGGCTTTCGCGCCAGCGATTGCAAAATCGCTGAGTATAATATATTCTCTACTCTTCTTTACTTTACTCTACTCTACTTTGTCGATTGTTTCGCCGGAAATACCCGGAAATGCTGCTTTCAGTGCATATCCGCGCGGATATGCGTTCAAAACGGTATTTCCGCTCCGGTTATATTGTTTTTCGTGGTATTTTGGGACAACTGCGTGTGTTGTCTCGCATGACCCTTTTATCAACTTTTTCCACCCAGTTTTCCGCTTTTCGGGTCGTTCTGGTATTTCCGCGCCGTTTTTCTGCGGTTATCCACGGAAATGATAGAAAATGTATCAAAAAGTGCATTTCTGTCCCGAAAATGTCTTTTTACGAGAATAACCGCGCCGGAAATGCTGTTTTAAGTGCGTTTCCGGGGAAGATATTGCAAAAAACAGCAATAAAAAAAGAGCCTCCCGGCCCTCTTGTGCGAGGAATACCGGGAGGCTCGTGCTGTTATGTGGTAGCTGCTGGGGCGTCCTTAGTGAATCTGGTTCTTGACGTTCTCGTAGGTCTTATCGCCCTCGATAGCGGCCTGCGTGAAGGAGTTGTTGTACCACCAGTTAATCAGGGCCGTAACGGTGGTGATGCCCGTGGTGACGAGCTGTTCCACCGTGCTGCTCTCGATGGGCAGCGGAGACTTGCCGAACGCGCTCAAAATCTGGTTTGCCAGAGCCAGCAGCAGAGCAGCGGTACGGGCGATGGTGGCGGCGGAAACTTTGTTATTGTACTTCATAATAGCGTTCTCCTCTCATTCGACAATGGATTTGATTCCGCAGCGGGAAACGACTTCCCGCTGTGCGTGTTTGACCTTAGAGGCGTAGTCCAAGGCTGCGTGCATATCACCATTGCAGTGCGCGTCAGGGATGCGCTGAACTGCCTTTGCGGTGGCCTCGCCGAGGGCGATGGCGGCGAGAGAAGTTTCATAGATGCAGATTTGCAGCTCCTCTCTGCTCTTTTCGCGCTGGGCTTCAATGTTCTCGCGCTTCTTGGCTTCTTCGGTCCGCTTTCTCTCGTGCTGCTCGATTTTGCGCTCAATCAGCCAGACAGCAAATCCAAAGATTCCAGACGGCACTCCAACGGTGACGAGAATTTGCCATGTTTCCACTGGTATCACCTCCTCCCTCACAGATATTTGTCTGCGCCCGACAGGGCAGTCCAGCTCTTGGGGCCGCAAATGCCATCCGGGACAAGGCCGTGCTTACGCTGGGCCGTCATCAGTGCCTTTGTGGTAGCCGGGCCAAAACTGCCGTCGTGCGGGATGCCGAGGAGCCGCTGCAGCATAACCGTAGCTGCGCGGTTAGCGGCTCCCTCGCAACCCTGCTCGATGGTCGGCAGGACAAACTTGTTGTAGGTGGTGCTGGGATACACACCGGGCTGGACGCAAAGCCATGTAGCCTTGCCTCCGCGCGTGTCGGTGTGGACAATGGCGGCTTTGTCGTGCCAGTAGATGCCGACTGCGCCAAAGCCCTGTGCGGCCGCGATGATACCGAGGGCAACGGGGTTTACGCTCCGGTCCTTCGTGCGCCAGTCGGCCGCAATGCCGTAGAGGTGGCGGCTTGTCCGGCTGCCGCCAACTTTCGGGTCTGCGTTGTGCTTCACGCACCGGTAGCCAGACGTAACCTTGACGGCCTTGCCGAGCTTGGTGCGGATGGTCTGCATCTTCTGGACGAGCTCCGGGTCAATCATCTGCGCCGTGCATCCGCACGGGCAGGCAAACTCGTGCCGCTCGAAGTCTGCGGTGATTTTTGTGTGGTCGTTCGGCTTAAAGGTAATTACGCTCATTCTCGACGTCTCCTTTGTTGGTCTGTTTGAGTACGGAAAATTCTGCGTGTACCACCGCGCGGGCTGCTCCGTAGCCCTCCGGCTCCCCGCAGTTCGTTTCGAGGGAGTATTCCTCCCACCGGTCGAGCAGCTTAACGGTGGCCGTCAAAAGCTGTTCGAGCCTCTCCTCGCGGTTCATTGGCGGCTCCTTTCAGCGGCTCTCGCCGCGCCGGAACAGTGTGTAGTGCGGACGCTCCTCCCCAAACAGCCAGTATCGCAGCCAGTCATCGAGGACGACGGCCGCGATGGACACGAAAATCCACAGGATGCTAAACGGGAGGCAAATCTGCCCTTTGTAGTTGAGCGGCATACCGGAGTAGTCCCAAACGCCGAGGCCGAGCCAGACGTTGAGAATCATCCCGGTAACGAGCTCCGCTCCTGTCACGATGGCTGAACCGATGATGCCCTGCAAAATGAGCGGGGTGTCCCACTCAAGTAGACCCTCGTTCAGCTCACCGAGAATCAGGAAAAGGAATCCGCCGAGGACGAACATCGTCCAATGGCTATGTCCTCTGAAAAGCACCTCGAGTCCGAAGTATACAAGCCCTCCGAACACAAAGAGGATGGCAGTTTTACATACAGAGTTCCTTGCCATTTCGGTCCTCCTTAGGCGGAGAGCTTGTTGATGATGGCCGTAATCTGCGCCTGCGCCGCGCTGAGAATGTCCCCGACTTCCTTTTCGAGGTCCTCGGGAAGGGCGCATCCGTAATAGATGGAGCCGATAACATTCGGGTCGGTCTCGCGCTTCGCCCACTGGCGCAGCGCATTGCAGTAGGTCGTCTGTTTGGTGACGAAGCTCTTGTATTCGCTGTACAGGGTAATAATGTCTGCCGCGCTGTACATAACGCACTTGCCGCCATCCGGGTGGTAAGGGTATTCGGACGCGCCCAACGTAATGGCCGCAAACATCGAGTCGATGTTCGTCTGGTCGTTGGGCATCAGCGAAAAGTGCTGCGTACCGTCGGACAACTCCACGTCAATGCCAGCATAAATAAAGTTCTGGCAGGTTTCAGAAGCGTCGTCCGCCACCTTCTGTGCCAGAGTGGGAAGGTCGTTTTTCTTCCATTCAATAGCCATACTGTCCTCCTTACTGGAATGCGCCGGAAACGGCCTCGATATAGCCGCCGGTGCCGGATTCGCCGCGCTCCACGCTGACGCGGAAGTTAAACGCCGCGCCGTTGGTGGCGGTCTTATTCTCAAAGACGATGTTCACGCCTTTTTTTACCTCGGTCGTGGCATCCTGCCAGACCGGGGAGCCGTCGAGTGCGTTGTTGGTCACTTCGGCTTTGAACTTCGCATCATCGGGGATGGAGCCGGTCACCTGAAGCACGGCAACGGTAATGTCGCCCTCAACGGCCAACGGTTCAGCCAGCGTCACGCTTGCGGCGTGGACGGCCTTGGTAAAGGTCGCGGACGTGCTGACGGTTTCCTTGCCGTCGCTCACCTCAACGGTGATGGTGTGGTTGCCGTTCAGGATTTTCTGGAATCCGGCAGCGCTGGCCGTCTGCTCAAAGGTCAGGGCCGTGCCGCTGGCAACGCCGGTGCGGGTCTTGGTGGTCTTGCCGTCCAGCTTTTCGGTGACGGTCAAGGTGTCGCCGTCGGCATCCCTGACGGTGTACTTCCACGCAAAGGCCGCGTTCTTCCGCCCCAGAGCTGCGCCGTCCGTGCTGACGGTAGGTGCAGTGTTGACACTGACCGTGCCATCGTCAGAGACCACGAGTGTAGAGGGAAGAATGAAAGCGGGGCGAACACCAAAGGAGCTGTTGCACCAGCTGTAGTAGTCGGAGCCATCGGTGTTGACGTTCCAGACGTAGCTGACATTGTTGGTGTACGGAGAGCGCAGCCACCAAATGGCAGCGGAGCTGCCATTGTATGCAATACGCTTGCTGTTACCGCTGGAGCTGTTGCCAAAGTATGCCAGCCTCACACCGTCCTTCGGGAAATAGCCGTTGTCGCTGGTCGTCCAACCAACCTCATAACCAGACAGCAGGAACACTTTGGTGCTCAGGCCGTTGGAGCCGGTGGCAAGGCTGCCGCCGGAACCAGTGCCGTTCTGGTACGGGATTTTCACCTGCTTAATAGCCGCCCGGATGTTGCTGTCGATGAGGTTGTAGAACGTTCCGTTCAGGTATGTGTGGATGCTGGAATCCTTGTAGGAGTTATTGTTGCCGAACGTGGACGTGGTGTAGATGTCCTTCATCAGCAGCCACGTTCCATTGCAACTCGAATCATAGGTGCTGGTGTTCGGGTTGCCCTGCTGCACAACAATAAAATCTTTGGACGCGCCGTTGACTTTGATTTTGACAATGCTGCCAACGGCTTTCGTGCCCAGTTTTACGTTTGCCATTGTTACCTCCTTGTTTTCGTTCAGGCCCACGGCATGATCTCCGCGGGCCGCGTGTTCTGCGATACAGAGAGGGACAGGGCTTTGTGCTGCTTCTTGTAGATGCAGCGGCATTGCCTCGCCCGCCGTCTGTCACGCGCGAGTTTGTTCGAGTTGATTTTTCGATGGATAGGGATTTTACAGTCAAGCAATTTTTCGAGCCGGTCAGCGTACTTGCGGCGTAAAGAGTAAGTATCACCATGGGCGGCATGGGCATCCCACGCATCAAAGCTCAGCAGGATTTCCTGCTTGGTCGCTTCGCCTGCGGGGTATGCCGTCTCCCAATACTTGATCTTGTTCTTCATCCGCTTGGAGCTATCCCGGCGCAGCTTTTGGATGACCGCGCCGGTGTCGGTCAGGTAGCTATGGAATCCCAGAAAATCAATACCGTTCCGCAGCGGGAAAATGGCGGTTTTCTGGTTCAGTTCAAGGCCGTAACTGTCCATAAGCGCCCGCACATCCCGGAGAATGTACTGCAATTTCCGCTTGTCCGAACAGATGATATAGAAATCGTCCATGTATCGGCCATAGTATTTGATGCGGTACTTCTCTTTGATGATGTGGTCAAACTCATCCAAAAACATCAGCGCAAAGAGCTGGCTCGTCTGGTAGCCCAGCGGCAAGCCGTCCTCCATCACGTCGATGTAGATGCAAAGCAGCTCATAGACACGCGGGTCAACGCCGCGCTTGTCCAGCACGGCTTTGAGCTTGCGTTTTAGCTTCCGGTGGTCGATGCTGGCGAAGAAATGCCGCACGTCGCCTTTCAGCACCCAGCCGTCCGCGCCGTGGCCCTCACGGCGGTAATAGTCCACCATGTGGGCTTTCAGGCGCATCAGGCCGTCGTCTGTGCCTTTTCCGGTCTGGCTGGCGTGGCTGTCCCGGATAAAGCTCTTTGTCAGGGCATCATACAGGATGTTATCGACCAGAGCGTGCAGCACCACCTTGTCCACAAATGCGGGGGCGTGTACCATGCGGCGCTTCGGCTCGTAGACGGCAAAGACCTCAAACTTACTTGGCACATAGCGTATCTGCTGCCGAATGCTCCCGTCTGGCTGCCGCACATTGCAGACAGCCAGCTTACGGGAGAGCTTTTCCGTGCAGGCCAGCGCCTGCGCCTCGTACTCGATTGTTTTGCTTTTACTGCGCTTTCCCTTCCGGGCTTCAAGGTAGGCTTTGTAAAGTACCTCAAAGCTGCACAGTTCTTCGTATGTCAAAATGACCCTCCGCTGGTTCGCGTTACGGTAGTGGGCTGCATCCGGCAGGGATGGCCCACCTCAGCGGGATGTATTTATCACTTGCCTGCATCGGCAAGCGACAGGATGCGGTTTCCTTTGATGGGCGCACTGCTTTCAGCTTATGCCTACTCGTCACACGGTTCCATCAGAGCGGGGCGAACACCATAGGAGTTGTTGTACCAGTTGTTGTTGTTGGAGCCATCGGTGTTGACGTTCCAGACGTTGTTGTTATTGTTGGTGTTCGGAGAGCGCAGCCACCAAATGGCAGCGTCAGACAAACAAACCGCACCCTTTATGCAAAGCGGTTGCCCGCTGTGCGTTTACGGTTCCGGGTAAAGGACGGCTTTCAGGGCGGCAGCCTGTTCGGTCAGCCGTTTCCGTTCCGCTTCTGCCCGGAGTTTTTCGGCACGTCCGCGTTCCGACGTGAGCCACTTCATCGCCGGGTATTTTACGTCCGTGACCTTCTTTGTCCAGATACCGGCTTTCTTCGCACTGATGATACCTTCCTCCGTGCAGATGGTCAGGTATTCCAGCAGCAGAGAGCAGCCGTCCACAACTGCGCCGATCTTCTCAACGCGCTTGTCGTAGTCGGTCTGGAAATTGACGTTGTTCGCCGCGTGTGCATCCAGCAGGATTTGCCGGGCAGTCAGCCGGATGCCCTCACCGTACAGACGGAAAGTGCTTTTGGAAAAGCCCTCCCTGTCCCGTGTGTCGAGTGCATGGACGGCAGTGCCACACACCTTCTGGATGTCGCGCACATCTTCGAGCGCTGCGACTTTCTGGATGATCTTCCGGGCATCGCTCCGGCTGATGTCGTCGGTGACAATGCGGGTTGCCCTCTGGGTGTACCGCAGCAGCTCCCGCGCATTCGCGCCGACCTTGAATGTTTCAGCCATCGTCAGAACTCCACCCTTGCCTGCTCGGCATTCCACGCGCCGGTCACGGTCAGGCCGTCCAGACTGCCGAACGTGGCAGAAAACGGGTTTTTCGTGACGTTCGTGCCGAACTTCAGCTCAATGGCCTTGATGCTGGCGTTCATAGCTGCCACACTGGCACGGATGTCGCTGTGGGCGTTCTCCGCACCGTTGTGAGCGTCCACGGCTGCGCTGATGCGCTGGTCGGTCTCGGCCTTTTTGTAGCCGTCCACTTCCCACCGCTGGCTCTCGGTCAGGTGGCCGTCTGCATCCAGCGTGGCAATGCCGCCCGGAATGCCGATCTGGTCAGTGCGGACAGCATCTTCATCCGGCGCCTTGCCGGGGCCTGCGTTAAAAGAACCGTATGCCATTTAGGTTCCCCCTTCCTGTGCATCCGTGTATTTCACGGTGCTTGTAATGTGATACTGTGCAGAAATTTTCTCGGTCGGAGCTTTGGCGGCCCTCAGCCGCAGCTTTCCTTCGAGGCTTTCGGTCGCAATAAAGCCCACCGCACCCGCCACATCGTAAAATTCCGGCAGTACCGTAACATCCACAATGTCGGTAGCCAACAGGCCCGCAATGGGGATGTCACAATAAAAATAGCCGGGGGAGGAATCATCCTCGCCCCAGCCATCGACCGGAATCGTAAAAGACACCGCAGCCGTGACATCCTGCTTTTCGTGCAGGATGTCATCGGTTTCCTCGAATCCGTTTGCCGTTGCTTCGGAAAGGTCTCCGATTGCGGTGTTGCACTGCTTGATGTGGCTGCAAAGCGCGGCAAGCCCTGTGCCCAAAAGCGTTTTGACCTTCGCTTTTGCCATAGAGCTTACCTCCTCATGTCTTAGTCAGCGTCAGCCAGCAGAGCGGCGATCTCCTCTGCGGAGAAGTCCTCCACGTCCTCGTCGTGCAGAACATTCTCCGGCTCGGTGTACACGACGACTTCCTTGCCGTCGATGTTCACATTGCCGTTGGTGGAGCTGGCGGCAGTCTTGGTTGCGCCCTCAGAGACACCGGCCAGCTTTTCGCCCTCGGCATCGCTCATCAGGCGCTTGCCAGCCTCGGCGCCCACGAAGTCCGCAGGCTTCTTGCCGCTGTCGGTCAGATTGCCCTCGCCATCCAGCGCAGCAAAGTTGCCGGTGGTGGCACCGGTGGCCTTATCGGCCTTGCCGGAGATGTCCACTTCCTCAGGGGTGGGAACATACAGACCATCGTCCTTCAGAACCAGGGCGTTGCCGGCAGCAGCGGAAACATTGACCTTGACATCCACCTCATAACCAGCGATGGTAACGGTGGTGGATGCATCCTTGCCGGTAGCCTTGGCGGCGTAGGTATCGACCAGAGCGGCCATGTTCAGGAAGCTGTAGGTGCAGTTGTCAGGGTTCTGGCCCTTAACAGCCAGCACCATGACAGGCTTGCCGTCCAGCTTGGGGTCGGTAGCGCCGGGGTAGGTCGCAGCATCGAACTTGAACTTGGCCACGAAGGTGGTCTTGGTCTGGTCGAGGAACAGCTCAGAGGGGAAGTCAACGGAGAAAGCAGCAGTGCCGCTCTTGTCGGTAGAGGCGTAGAAGTTCACGGTATTGCCGTCAACGCCAAGAGACTTGATAGCAGCGTTAGCTGCGGCCTGCACAGGGGTAAAGGCGCCCTTCTTAACGAAGGTCTTCTTGATCTCGGCGGTCAGGTTGCGGATGGTGGTCTTGGTAGAAATCTGCTTAGACATAATAGTGTCCTCCTAAAATTATTTCAGCATATCAACGATTTCCTGCTGCGTTTCTTCCTCGTTCAGCAGGTCTTCGCTCGTCATAACGGTTTCTTTGCGGACAGTCAGCGCGTTTGCGCTGTCAAAGTCAAGGCCTTCGCCAATGCGGACGGCAATAGCGCCGCTCGCGTCACGCTTCAAGCCCTGACCGATGCTTACGCTACCGGTTTCACCCGAACCACCTCCTTTCCCGAACAGGGTTACGGTCGCCTGAATATCTGCTTCCGGGATGCGCTGAGCGAAAAATCTGATGAAACCATCATGCGTTTCGCACCCGTTCAGGACGCCCGCTTTGGTCGTAGTATAGAAGCTGCCGGGAGATACAACGCCAACGGGTACAAGCTCGCTGGTGCTGTCCGACAGTTCTGCATCATAAATGCACTGGTAGTAATCCATACCGCCAGCGTTTTCGTAATCATCCTCGCTGCGGGCGGGCTTCCACCCGTCAGCTGCAAGGGTGAGTTTGTAGGAGCCATAGTAGCCGCCGCCTGTGCCGCCGTCCACCTGCTCCTTGATAAGAGCCTTTACCTGTTCTTCGTTCAGGATTTCCCCGGATTCAGACAGGTTCTTCACGGCTGCGCTGACCGCTGCCGTGATGGTCGCTGCATGGGCATCAGCGGCGGCGTTGTGCTTCTCAATTTCGGCCTTGACCAGCTTCATCAAAGCCTGCATCTGCGGGCTGAGGGCAATTTCGATTTTTGCTTTGTTCGAGATTGCAATAAGGGCAGCAATCTCAATTTCAAAATCAGCGTTCACGCTGGATGCAGGGACTTCGATTCCACGTTCATCCTGCATGATGAACAGCAGCACTTCGGCATCATCATTCAGGCGGCCATATACGCCGATCTGGTGCATGATGTAAGTGCTTTCTGCTCCGGTAATCTGGATGCTGACTTTCCGGGCCGTTTCCTCTCCGTCCTTTACGGTGTCAATCGCAAGGATGGTCAGTTCGTGCGTTTCGCCGCTGACGGTCGTTTCTGCCGACAAGTCGGTTTCAACGATGCCGGTGCCGCTCACGGCGCGGGTGATGGTGAGCGCGCCGCCGGAGAGGGATTCCGACAGGAGCGCGGCACCGGCAGTTGTATAACTGGATTTTTCCCAGCTCATGTTGTCTGTCCTCCAATCTTGATGGTTACGGTTTCGTGCGTGTGCGCAAGCCCGCCGGTGGCGTATGCCTGCGCGGTGATGTTTTTCGGGTGGATGGCTCCGGGCAGTTCAACGGTCGTCTGCATCCGCGCTGCGCTCATAGCACCGGCAACATAGCCACGAGCCGTGACGGCGCGGGGTTTGATGCTTCCGGGCAGCCGAACGGTGCAAAAGGCAGCCATTCCGCAGGGTGCGGCGGCGACGTAGGCTGGCTGTAAATCCGGAATATATGCAAGAACAAGCGAAAGCGAAAGATGAGCCGGAATCTTGCGCTTCAAGCATTCCATGACGTCGCTCGATAAGAATGTGGAGTTATCATTTGGGAAGAGCTTCACATAAATTCTGCTATTTTTGAATTCAACAGAGGACGAGGCTCCGGTATATCCAAAAACAATATCTTTTATCTCCTGAGAGCCGATGTGGTTGCCGCCGATGAAGTACAAGGCGACGAGCTTGCGCCGCGCCTCGAGGGTGCGCTTCTGGTTCAGAGGGATACCGAGGAAGGTTTCCATCTGCGCCAGCGTATCCGTGTCCATCAGGGATACGAAGTTGTTGTTGACAACAGTGTCCACGCCGTCCTCGATTTCGTCCAGCCCGCCTCCGGCTGCGCGCCAGATAGCGTCCATCTCGAAAACATCCCGGTAGAACACCGGGTAGAATGTTTTCAGCTCCTCGTATGCGCTGGGGAATCCGTTAGGATACAGGGTTGGTTTCACTTACTGTCACCTCCCCCAAAACAAATACCTCCTCTTTTCCGGCCTCGACGTTTGCCGTCTGGCCGTTGAAACGGAGGTTTGCGTAGTCCAGCACTCCCAAGAGGCTGTAAATCGTGTTGCCGACCGTGCTGATGCGCAGGGTGGGCGTTTCGCTGTCGTCCGTGGTGAGGTTGATGCTCTTGATTTGAGCTTTGAGGGCCGTCTGCGCTGCGCTCCTGACGCTGGCGAGGTCTCCTCCCTTTGCAAGTGTCACGGAGAAAGAGATGTTGACCCTTTTCGCCGTGGCGGATGTCGCGGTGAAGTGCGCGCCGATGTTGGCCTGTCCCTCACCAAGGCCGGTCCCGCCCGGGTCGATGTACTCCTGTACGCGCTGCACAACAGCCTCAGACGCCGGGCCGCCCTCCGTGTCAATGAGAATGCCTTTGACCGTGTTCTCTCCCGCCCAAAGGGGAACAATGCGCGCACGGCCGACGCCGGAGATGCTCTCGCACCACGTTTTGTAATGCTGCTGGTTTCCATTTTCTGCCGGTCCAGCGATTTTCTCCTGTACACGCTTTCGGAGGCTCTCGTCGTCCTCGTCGTCTGCGCCCGGTTCGAGCTCCTCGACGATGGAGCAGGCCGTGAGGCTCCGCTGCGTGTCGGTCGGCACAACAGAGGTTCCGGCCGGAATGTCGTTCGCCTCCGTTCCGGCTTTCTCCGCCTCGATGTAGATGCCGAGGGCGTCATCCTGCGCCAGCACAAAATACTGGCCGCTGCAGAAGAAGCGCGTCCCGAGCTCCGGGAGTTCCCCGTCGTACTTGATGCGGTACTTTGCCGTCGCGGCTGCCTGCCGGTAAACGGCGTATTCCTCCGCCTTGAGCGTCAGGTAATCGCCGGTCGCCGTCACCAGAAACACCATCTCGAACACCTGTTCGAGGTCTGCATAGTATTTGGCGATTTTGAAAGCGATGCCTGCGACAGCATCGTAGAAGATGCTGCCCTGCCGGAGGTCGATTCCGTCCGGCGCGCGGCTCAAAATCTCCTCCAAAACCTTGTCGTAGGTCTGGGCTTCAAACACTCTATATCACCTCCTCGACCTCTGTGGTCCCGTAAATAGTGTCCGCCGTGAAGTGGACGTTGCAGGAATCCTCGTTGAACTCAAACTCAAAGTCATAGACTTTAAGAATCCGGCCGTCGCAGAGGAGTGCATCCTCCACAAGTCTCGGGATTTCCGCCCTGATGAGCTCCTCTGTCGCGTTCTCGTCCGTGACAGTGTCCTTGATTTCGCTGCCGTACTGGTTGTCATAGACGAGGCAGTGGAAACGCGGAGTGAGGAGTGCTTTCAAAATAAACTGGTTGACGGCTTCGAGGCCGTCAACCTTTCCGACGATGCGCCCGGTATCGAGGTCGAGCTTGTAGGTGAGTGACGGCTGCTCTTTCTCCTCCTCGATGCCGGAAATAGGAATGGGAACAAATACTCTGCTCATACGATAGCCCTCTCAAGAGCGTAGTAGCTCTTACCGTCGTTGAAGCGGAGAAGGTAGACAGATTCGCCCGTCTTGAGCGCATTGTAAACGGTCAGCAGGCCGCTCTCGATGGAAAAGGTTTTCAGCGAGTGGATGTGCGCGCTCTCCTTGCTGCTCTCGACCTTGTGATAGTCTCCCACGGGCTTGTCCTTATCGCCCTCAAACGGGCAGCCGACGAGGCCGGTCACTCCTTCGCCTCTGGAATCGAACAACTGGAACTTGTGGCCGTGCGCGCCTCCCACGTGGGTGTTGCTGTCGATTTTGCCGTCCGCGAGGGCGATGTCTACTTTCACTTGATAGTCGGTCAGGTTCCGGGGGACGAGGAGCGCGCTGCCAGAGATTTCGAGCTTTTCGTCGTTCTCTATCTGGATGGTGAGCGGGCTCTCTTTCGTGACCGTGCCGACAACGATGCCGCCGTCTTTCGGCAGTATGGAGAGAAAGAGCTGCTTTAGGCTCGTCGCTTCATCCGGGTTCATGTGCAGCTCCTCCTATCCGATTTGACTGGCGTCCACCCATCCATAGACGGTGCTCTGCTTGTCCGTGTGGATGATGTGGTACGGGTGTTTTGCGTTCTTGCTCTTGGTGATGGCGGTGATTTTCGCCGGTCCCGCTTTCGGGCTGTTGGTCGGAGACGTCGCGGTGGACGCAACGTACTGGGGACCGCCCGAAAATTGGACCTTATCGCCGACGGAGTGCGAGGTCGAACTCTTTTCATCGCTCGCCTTTGCGCTCCGCTCGGTGTCTGTTGCCATGTTCAAGGTAAGGCGCATCGAATGGTAGTTGCCCTTGAATGTGTGGGTATCCTCGTCTACATAGTAGCTGTTCGAGATGCCGAGCGGCCTGATGATGATGCACAGGCCGACGCCAGAAATGACGTTTGCCTGCCCGAGGCCCTCGATTGTCAGCGTTTTGCTGGGGAGCTTCTGCTCTGCGAGCATGGATTCAGCCATGTCCGTGAGGTTTGCCTCCTCGGTGTTGCTGTCGGGCGTGGAAATGTCCTGCATGATGCCGATGGTCTTTTCGAGCTCCGTGTCCGCCTTTTCGGCGAGCACTTTGTCCTCCTTAGACAACAGCTTTATGCGGGTTTTCACCTTCTCGATGCTGCAAGTGTAGTCGTAGCTTATAAGGTTCCGGCCGGTTTCCACCACCCATTGCAGAATGCTGTCTTTCCGCTTTATCAAGCTCAGTTTCCCGTCGGCTGACGTCACATAATGCCTGATGCCGGTGGCCTTAAACGTGAGGCTCAAGGCGTCCAGAATAACATCGCAGGCTGTCGTTTTGGCCTTTGGCAGCTCCGAGATGACGTAGCCGGTGTCGGCCACATCCTTGTACGGAATCTGGAATCGGTCGCAGCAGTCCTTGAAGATTTCGGACGCTTTTTTCTGCTTGTAGCAAAAGCTGTCTTTGTTGTTCGACAGGTAGATACCAACGTCGTAGGCCTTGATGGTCATGGTCTTTTTCGTGCTCTGCCTCTGCTGCATGATGATGCCGCGAAACAGCTCTGCGCCCTCCCAATAAAAAACACAGTGGTTTCCCTTGGTGACATCAATGCCGGAACGGGCGTGTTTCCAGCCGTCATCGTCGATAAGCGATACGGAAAGAGTGCGCGCCGGGGAGCCCTTTCGGCCGCTCCATGTCGCGCTCTCCACCAGCTCGCTCATGTCGTAGGTGGTCTCGCCTTTTGTGACGAGGAATGTAATCTTGCCCATTGCCTCACCTCACGGGAGCTGCAACACCTGTCCGGGATAAATCAAATTCGGGTTTTTGAGCTTATCCTTGTTCAGGGAATAGATTTCGTTGTACCGGCCTCCGTCGCCGAGGGTCGATTTCGAGATGTTGTAGAGGCAGTCTCCGGGCTTGACCGTGTAGGTTTTCGCCTGCACTCGGTTGTCTGTCCGGGTGGAGCCGCCGGAGACGGTCGCGGTTCCGGTCGAGCTGACTTTGACCTGCCGGATTCTGACCTCTCTGTACTCCTTGAGCTTGATTTTGTAGTAGATGCTCCCGGGGTCGCCGCCTTTTCTGTAAGGCTGCAAGCTCTGGATAGCCGCGTAGAAGTTTACGCGCGTTCCGGTCAGGATGAGGTGCACTGGCTTCGCGCTGATTTTCCACTCGAAAAGCCGCTGTATCATCGCATCCGGTGACGACAGCATAAATGGCGTCTGGATGCCCGGAAAATACGCGGCTGGAAAAAAGCTGTCCCACGATACCTCCACGGCCGCCCGGTCCTGCAAAACGAGGATTTCGCCGAGGCCACTGATGGTGACGCTCGTGTTCTTCGTCCCGTGAGTGACGTCGAACTTCGTCGGCAGAACGGGAAAGCGCAGTTTCTCGCGCTCTCCGTTGTGCGTAATCCAGAGCTGCATACTGCTCTCAAAAATCATAGGCAAGGTCTCCTTCCTCGAAGATTTCGCCCTTGATGATGCTCATAAGGACCGGCTTTGCATGGCGCGTCAGAATGTCGAGGACGGATTCCTCATTCATGCCGCCGACGTCGATGGAGCCGCTGCCGTTGATTTCGATGATAATGCGCTTGACGGTCTCGCCGATGCTGGGCGCGTCCGAGGTGGCGGCCGGGGCTTCCTGCTGCGCATCGCTGGCGGCCGGGGCAGTCGTGTTGACCGGTACCTCCTCTGCAGGTGTAGCCTCCTCCGTGGTCTGCGCCTGCACCTCCGGTTCGACGTACTCGATGCCGGTGGGCTGCGCATCAGAGCCCTGCCCGTCAGCCGTGAGATAGGAATACTCCTTGACGGCCTCCATGCCCTCCGGCAGGTCGTTCTCCGGGAGCGGACTTGCCGTGGGCTCCGGGAGTGCAGCAGCCGCGAACGGCGTTGCAGGAACGTCCGTGGGCAGTTCGGGCTCCGGGGCGTTCGTGGCGTTTTCCGCGCTGTTCACGGCTGCGAGGATTCTTTCGGTCTCCTGCGTGGGGAACACCTCGGACCCACGCGCGCCGATGATAAGCTCGGGGCCCTCCTCACCGGCGATGTAGACGTCCTCCTGTGCGGACAGAGTGCCGTTCGCGTGACCGGTAACTGTCGTTGCGGTGGGCGTCGTTGTCGGCGTGGTTTTCAGGTGGGAGGCGGCTGCGTTCGCAACGGCCTCCGCTGCGCTCCCGGCCTCGCCAGTCATGGAGCGGATTGCATCACAGTAGGCCTTGATGGTATCCTGTGCTGCTTTCCGGGCCTCGTCGGTCATCTCCATGTTTTGAACCGTCTTGGACATCCGGGTCTCGATTTCGCCCATCTTCTCGTCGAAGTCGGTCTCCATCTTGGCGACGTTGTCCGCGAAGGTGTCCTTTGCCTTTTCGGTCTCCTCAAACTTGGAGTTAAACTCGGTGACGAACTTGGAGGCTGCTGCGGGCATACCCTCGGTGCTGCCTCCCAGTTTCTCGATGTTCTGAATAATGGCGTTGATGTAGCCCGCGCTTTCCTCGCTGCCGTCGCTCAACGACTTAATCAGGCCATCATCGAGGCCGTATTCTGCGGCCTTTTTGAGGTTTTCAGAGTAGAGGTTGAGGTAGTCCGTCTGGCTCTGCATGGCCTTTTCCATGTCGCTGATGGACAGCTCAGACGAGGTTTTCATCGTGTCAAACAGACCGATTTGCCCCTCGATGCTCGTCCGGGCCGATTCATACGCCTTGTCATAGGCCGCCGTGAGGTTATCGAGCTCTGTCTGTGCCGTGCTGACGGCCGCGCTGACGGCCTCCTCATAGCTGACGGTCTGGTTCTGCGAATCCTCGACTGCCTGCGCGACGCCGCGCCACTCGCCCTCAATGTCGGAGAGGGTCTGCTGGTTCTCGTCGTAGGCAGATTGCAGCTCCTCGAGGGATTTCTTGTACTCGTCGATGTCAGAAGTCCACGCCACCCACGGACTGTCCTCCATCCAAAAGCCGCTGCCGCTGACCCAGTCGCCGGTGACGTCGTCCTGCCTCATGCCGCGCCGCTGACGCTCCGCGTCGAGGTTGGCCTCTGCCTCCGCGATTTGCTGTTCGAGGCTGCTCTGCTCTTTCAGCAGGTCAACATAGGTCTGCTGCTGCTCGGCCTTATACTCCGAATCAGCCTGCGCTTTTGCGGCTTTCTTGATAGCCTCGACGGTCGCGTCCACGCTCTCAGTCACGCCGTCGTAGGTCAGGCCGAGACCCGGGACGTCGGCGTTGAGCTGGTCGATGATGGCTTTCATCTCCGTGTAGCTCGCGGTGGTCTGCGTGTTCTGCGAGGCCAGCTCCCCGAGCCGCTGGGTCAGAGCCAGCGTGCCGAGCTCTTGGTCCTTGATGCTCGAGGTGGAGCTGTTGTAGGTGTCCATGACCTTGTTGTGGCTCTCGACGAGGCCGTCGCACTCCGCCACAAACTCCTTGACGGTCTGACGGTTGGCTTCAAACTCGTCGTTGAGCTGGTCGAGCTGGTAACGCAGGCTGTTGGCCGCGTCGGAGTTCTCGCCGTACTGCTCACAGGCTGCATTGTACTGGTCGTTCAGCCTCTGCAGCTCGTCGTACTGGTCACGGCAGGTGGCCGTCATGCCCTCGTACTCGTCGCTCTGCGTAATCAGCACTCCGGTCAGGGTAACGGCCGCTGCTGTAACAGCAACGATGCCTGCTGCCGCGAGGACGTAAGGGTTAGCCGCCAGCGTCGCGGTGAATGCCTCCGTCACGAACTTCGCAGCCGTGGTTGCGAGGTTGTAGGCGGCCAGCGCGCCCGTGAATCCGCCCACACCGACCGCAATGGCAGAAATGGCCGCCACGACGGCCGGGTGCTCGTCCACAAAATCACTCATGCCCGCAAATACGTTGGTGAATCCTTCGTATACCTGCGTGAGCGCGGGGTTGAGCACATCGCCGACAGAGATTTTCAGGTTGTTGAACGCATTCTCCATCCGCTGCTTGCTCTTGTCGGTCGTGTCCGCCATCGTGGAGTATGCCTTTTCGGTTGCTCCTGCGCTGGTACGCATGGATTCGAGCACACTGTTGTACTTGTCTGCTCCTGCGTTGAACAGGGACAGTGCGCCGATACCGGCCTCCGTGGAGTTCCACAGGGCGTTGAACGCTGTGCTGTCTCCATCTACCGCGTTACCCAGCATAGCCATAACATCGCCGAGCGAGTAGCCCTGCTCCATGAGCTGCGCAAAGGTCTTGCCGGTGGAGTTCAGCAGGACCTCAGAAACGCCGCTGCCGGTGTCGCCGAGCTCATTCAGCATCGACTTGAGATAGGTGCCGGATTCTGCGGTAGCGATACCGTTGGCGGTTAGGACAGCGTAAGCCGAGCTAAGATTGTCCATCTGGACGTTGTACGCAGACGCCAGAGGAATGACCTTGCCGACGCTCTGCGCCAGTTGGTCTACGCTCGTTTTGCCGAGGTTTTGGGTGGTGATAAGGTAGTCGGAAAGCTGCGTTGCATCCGACGCCGCGAGGCCGTAGGCATTGATGGCCGTTGTCAGAACGTCAACAGCCGTGGTCGCCGACGTAAAGCCGCCGACGGCCAGCTTGGTCGCGGTTCCCGCAAAGGCCGCAGCGTCCGCCGTGTTGATGCTGGCTGAAATGGCCTGATAGGTCGCCTCCGCCATGTCGCTGGCCGCCTCGCCGGTATCGTTGGAGTAGCTGCGCACCTCTTTCGAGATGCTGCTCAAGGATTTCTGGCTTGTATCAGCGATGGTAGCAACCATTGCGGTGGAGGTCTCGAACTGTGCGGCCGCTTCGGAGCAGTCAAAAAAGCCGTTCTTAATCTCGTTCAGAGTGGCGGCTATTCCGGCCGACGCAAGGACGCCTTGCAGCTCCTTGATGCCGTCGCGGCCCTTTTTGCTCGATTCCTCGCTCTGCTTGCCAGTTTCCTCGGACTTATCACCGAACTTCTCGACCTCCTCCGAGGCTTTACGGGCTGCCTCCGCTGCCTCATCGAGGTTCTTCTCGGTCTCGGTCGTTTTCTCGGACAGGATACCGGTGGAATTTGCCGCCTGCCCGGTGGCTTTTTCGTAGTCCCCGATGGCCGAGGACAGGTCATCGACGGAATCAGCAGCAGCGTCGGTGCTCTTGGCGGTCTGTGCAGCCGTGCGGGAGACTTTGCTCAACGCTCCGTCTGCCGCCGTGCCGGTGTTCTCAAACGCTTCCAGAGCCCGTTCGCCGCTCTGCGTCATCTCGTTGAACTTGGAGGAGATTTCGTCGATGGCCTTGAATACGACTTTCAGTGTTGTCATGTCGGTCCTCCTATCGCCTTATAGGGACGAGCTTCATGGTATCTCTTCTGCACGGGCGCGCGCTTTCCTCCTCCTCGGAGGCGATGTAAAAGAGCTTCTGTCTCCGGCTCATTCGGTCGAACTCCTCCGGTCGGAGGCCGTGCCGCTGCCAAAGAACATGGGCCCAGTACGTCTCGCTGCCCGCGCTGCGAATCAGTTTTTTGCGTCGTCGATTTCCTTTTCATCGGCCTGCTTCTGCTCCTCCTCGGAGAGCTGGCCGCCGATGCCCAGCAGAGCCATGACAACGCGGGTGACATGAGCAAACTCGTCGGCGCGGGAGAAAACCTTTTCCGGCATCTGGGTGATGTCCACGCAGTTGTAATACTTCATCAGCTCCGGGTCGTCCAGCTTGGGGTACTGCAGGGCCTCAACGAGGATGTGACGGGTGGCCTTTGCATTGTCGCGCTCGTCGCGGAAAACCACGTTGCCGCCGTTGATGTAGGGATTGCCCTTCTTGTCCAGCGCGACAGTGTGGGTGTGGTACCCCTCATTGATGGCGCGGATACGCTCAGAGGAAAGCACCTTGACCTCGAGCTGGATGACCTTGCCGTTCTCGTCCTTAAAGCTCTCCGGGGCCGGTACGGTGACGACCTTCTCCACCTCTGCTGCCTCGCGCATAAAATATTTCAGGTTCTTGCTCATAGCTGTCTCCTCCAAAATAAAAATCGGAGCCCCTCCACCTAGGAGAGGCTTCGCCTGTATGCTCCCGACCAAAATGTCGGGAGGTTAGATGATGTTCTTGATGTTGAAGTTGATGACGTCATCGACCACGCTGCCGCTCTCTGCATCCAGTGCGGTCAGGGGAAGGTCACCAGTCAGGACGCAACCGACGCAGGTCACGACATCGGAGCCGTGGGCTGCATAGTAGTCAGAATTAGCGTCGTCCATGATGCCCTGAATCACGAACTCGGGCGTCGCCTTGGTTGCCTGATACTCCTTGATTTTGGTCTTGAGCCAGTTGTTGGTCCGGCGACGGGTCATGCTGCCGGTGATGGTCGCGCCAACCCAGCGGGTAGACGGAGTGGTTTCGTTCAACTGGCGGCCGGTCCACGTCTCCGGGGTGAAGTTGATAGTCATCTTCACGCCGTCCATGACCTCGACGCCGTCGATAAGCGCATGGCCCTCGCGGAGGCTAATAGGGTTTTTGTTGTACTGCATAACTTACCTCCTGCTGCTTTAGCGGGTCTTGACGGTGAAGAACAGCTTCTCGGCAGAATCCACAGGCTGGATTGCGACGATGAAATAAACCTCGTCGCCGCTGCTCAAAGATTCGTCGATTTTGAAGTCCGCGTCATAGTCCACGTTCTTGATGGCCCCCATATCCTCGTACTGCTTGAGGATGGACTGGCCGATGCCCTTCATAGCGGCGTAGCCGGTCGGGCTGTTGTCGTACTTGTTGGGCGGGAAGTTATTCTGGATGGCCTCCTGAATAGCGTCCAGAGTGCGGATAACGCGGTTCTTGCTGTACGTCTTGTCCTTGGGCTTCTTGAAAGAGACCAGAGAATTGATGTCGTACTCGATGATGACGTTGCCCGCCTCGGAGTAGGAGAAGAACATCTCGCCGTTCTTGATGGCCGCAATGGCTGCTTCGTTGTCTTTGGGGTCCACGATGCCGGTCGCGCCGTTGTAGACCTCGTAGGTGTTAGACTTGATGCAGCTTGCGGATGCGGTGATGCCCGCAACGAATGCGCAGGCCTCCGCGTGGGTCAGCTCAACGCCGTCAACAACAACAGAGTTTGTGACATTGATGACGCCCTCGTGGTCGGGGCTCTTTGCGTCCGGCAGAACCACATTCACGCCCTTGCCCATGCTCTCGCGCATATACTTGATTTTGGTGATGGCTGCGGTCTGCAACGTAGCATCGGTAACGGGGAAGCACAGAGTATTGAACTTGATGCCCTCCATCTTGTCCACAAACGCGGTGACGTCACCGTTTGCGCTGGTGACGTTCGTGCCGCCTGCCAGCTTCACGCCGGATGCCGCTTTCAGGTCGCCCGTACCGGTGAACTTCACCAGCTTGTCGTCTGCTGCGGCTGCAATAAGCTCCTCGACGGTCTTGACGCCCTCGTACACAGCGGTGGCGTCAGCATCCAAATACACGGTGACGTCAAAGCCGCCGACGGGGTTTGTGACGACAGAGACGTGAATATCGTTGCCGCGAGTGCCGCCGTACTTGGCCGTTACGGTCAGCGGAGCAGCGGTTCCGGTTGCGGCTGTGCCGCTCTCCGTGATGTAGACGATGACCTTGGAAGCCTTTTTGAATGCCTCACGAATCAGGCGCATCTTATCGTTGGTCGCGTCGTAGACGCTGCGGCCGAGCTCCACACTGTAAGCATCCGGGGCCGCTGCCGTCAGGGTGATGGGCGTCTTGGCGGGGCCAAAGTCGTAGCCAATCAGGGGCAGCAGCACGATGCCGCGCTCAGAGTTGCCGACGGTGTCGTTGCGGTCGCTCTCGAAGTTGATGTAAGTGCCCGGGCGGGTCTTTCCCGCCAGCTTATCGTATTTACCGCCTGCCATTAAACAACGGCCTCCTTTCCGAGCCACTCGTCGATGTGCTTCCGCATCTCCTCGACGGTGTATTCACCAGTCATGCCCGCCGTGGCACCGGCGAACGTGCTGGCCGAAACATGAAAAAGCGTCCGGCAAGCCTTTGCCAGACGCTCAATAGGGAACTTCTGCGCGGTCTGTGCCGCGCTCGCGTTCTTCTCTGCCATGCAGATACCTCCTATTCAGTTTTTTCCTCGGCCGCTTTGAGGTCGAGGTTGTAGTGCATCACCTTCTGGCAATCCACCCTGTTGTACGGACGGCGGCTGTCCCAGTGGAGTGTGAGCTGGGCTGTGCCTGTGTCCAGCCGTTTCACGCCTCCGGGGCCTTTGAGCCGTACTCCGCCTCCTACCGCTGCTCCCGCCTCGTCAATGAGCGGGACAAGCAGGCGGGCTGCGCAAATGGCGTTCAAGGCCGCTGCCGCGCTTGCGTAGGCGTCCTCGTCCGTGCTGGCGAAAAACTTGATGTACCAGTCATATTCCACCGCATAGGACGCGAACGTGTCGCCGAGAGGTGTGAGCTCCGGCTGCGGAAAGAAAACAGAGGGTACGACGAATCCCTCCGGGATGTCCCAGTAATAGGGCGTAATCCCGGGTACGGAATCGAGGATAAAGCGGATAACGCTTGCGATTTCCTGCTCTAGGGCAGCCATAGGTTTCACCTCACAAAAAATCCTTGAAATACTCGTCCAGCCAGCTCTGCAGCTTCTTTTCGAGCAGCTCCGGGTAGAGCTTTTCTAGGATTCTGATGGAGCTTTCCCAGTAGTGGGAGCCCTCCACCCATTTCATTTTTAGGACCATTCCGGTCTTTTCTCCCGGGGTGTAGATGAAGTGGTCCTTTCCGTTCGCCTTTTCCCAGTGTCCGGGAACGAATCGCCTCTCTATCCCTTTCGGGTTGGTCCAGTGGCCGTCATTTACGAACTTGGCGTACTCGACGTTCGTGCCGACCTCAAGGGTCAGGCCGTTCTCGTCGAGTGTCCAGACGTTCTCCCCGTCGCCTTTTTGGAAACTGTGGAGCAGCAGCCGATAGTCCAGCACGTTCCGGCGAACGATTTCATCTTGCAGAATGCGTAGGAACTCAATGCCGAGCCCTTCAAGAAACTTGTTCAGTGCCCGCTTAAAATCGCCCTGCGCGGCCGTTCCGAGCCGCTTCACGAAGTTTTCGAGCTCTACTGTGTCGAATGTCACCTGCGCCATTACAATGGCCTCTGTTGGGCTGTGCGGTATATCTTTACCGTCATGTGATGCCCTCGGATGTTTCGCGGTTGACCTGCGGTGTATTCGAGCCCTGTTTCGCTGCTGACGATTTTGTCGTTGAGCCTGATGTCCGTTCCTGCCGGGAGCGTGAGCTTTATGTCGCTGTCCATATCGTTCTGCGGTTGCTGCTGAGCGATTTGGATGGACGCGCTACGCACTCCGAAATGGCACGGGACTTCCTCGAGGTCCGGCTGTTTGGGGTACTTGAACTTGGGGGAGCCGGGGAGCCCGTAGCCGGGGCTCGTGCTCTCCTGCTGGGTGTGGTAGATACTGCAACGATGGTCAAAGAAGTCCTCAATAGCCATTGGCTCAGAGGCTCCTTAACCGCATCGTGACGCCGTTGAGCGGCTGCACGACGACGTAATCGTCCAGCAGGCTCTCCACGCCCAGTTTTCCGACGTCTATGATGCTGCTCTCTGCCGTGTAGGAGTAGTCGTCAAAGGTCTCGCTTTTGAGACGGACTTTGGTCTGCTCAACGGCATTGTGGGCGTATGCCTCCGCGATAAGGAGGACCGCCGTCTTGACGTTCTCCGGGATTTCGGGGTATTTCTCCGGGTCGTCGAATCTGTTGTTGCAGTAGTCGATGACCCAGCTCTCCGCCCGGGAGATGTCAATTTTGAGCTTGCTGTCGGCGCGGTTCTTTACTTCCTCAAATTCTGTGTACTCTTTGAGTTCCTCCGGCGTGACCCATGGCCGTTCGGCCATCAGCCCTCCGGGGAGATGATGGCGGCCGCTGCGGCTGCATCCGCCTCATACTCACGAATCTTCTGCAAAATGCTGGCCTTAGTGGTGCAGCCGGTCAGGTCGATGCCGTTGTCCTCGGCAAATTCCTTGAGCTCGTCGAGCTTCATCTTGGAAATGTCAGGGACTTCCACAGGCTCCTCGGCGACGGCCGCGACGACCTCCGCCTTGTCCTTGCCGGTGGTATCGACGCCCATATCGTCAGCCAGCTTGTCGAGCTGCTCCTCGTCCATCTCGCCGAGAAAGCCGGTGTCCAGATGGCCGGTGACGGTGTAAGCGTCAGGGAGAGCCTCGAAATAGCCGCTTTCCAGCAGCGCGGTATATTTCTCGGGGTCGTCCACAAAGACGTCAGGATGCGCCGCAGAGGCGCGCACAACGCCATCATAGGACAGACCTTTAATCAGTCTGAGGTGCATAGCGTCCTGCCTCCTGTTAGATAGATGCCAGACCGGTCACAATGGCCGTTGCGTCCAGCTCCTCAACCAGCGTATCGAAGTCGAAATGCACGACATAGAAACGCTTGTCCTGATAGATGGCCTCCGGGCCCTCGGTGGTCTTGCGGATGACGACGCCGTAGGAGTTGACGACGACCAGATTCTTCGGGTCGGTCAGCATAATAACGTCGTCGGGCAGGGCCGGGACCTCGATGACGGGAACGCTTGCGGGATTCTCGACGCGCTTGTCGGTAATGATGCCGCCTGCGGTGACTGCCTGATTCAGGATGTAACGCTCCCACTCCTGACGGCGGTGGGGGGACATCAGCCAGCGGAGAGAGCCGTTGTTGAACTTGTCGGGAACTGCGCGCAGACCCTTGTAGAACACATCCAGAACCATTGCACCGGAGTTGATGCCGGACACATCGACAACGTGGCCGCCCTCCTTGAACTGCTTGACCCAGCCGTCGTTCACCTTGAGGAAGTCGGCGTCATCGACAGTACCCAGCTCTGTGGCCTCGCCTGCGTCGAATGCGCCTGCAGCGTGGGATGCGGTGTACTGGTAGACCTTCTTGTTGTATGCGACGAGGTCGCCAATAGCGTAGGTCTCAGAGGAGCTGAACTCCTTGACCTTGGCATACCGTTCGTCGCCGTTCAGGCACAGGTCCTCGCGGTCGCAGCCAATCTGACGGGTCATCAGGTTGGTGACGATGGTCTCGTAGTTGGAGCCCTCGATGTTTTCGCGCAGGGTCTCCTCAGTGATTTCCCACGGCAGACGGACAGGGGTGCAAGCGTATTCCAGCTTGCCATGCTTCACGCCGGAGCGGTAGCCGTCGTCGGTGTTCTCGGTCTTTTTGCGCAGCAGACGGCGGCCGACGCCAATCTTGTCGATTTCGCCGGTCTTTGCGGAGCGCAGCTCGTGACGGACGAGGCCGCTCAGCGGAGTGGCCTCAAAGGTCTGCTGAATGAACTTCTTCGCCTGCTCCGGGTTCAGTGCGCCGCCAGCGGCCAGACCGGCGGTGGTGATGGTCTGGCCTGCTGCGTTCACGATTGCCTTATTGCTTCTCATGGTCATAGTGCTTGTTCCTCCTTACAGGATACCGGCGAGATAGTGCGGCTCGGACTTCTCGACAGGGTCCTCCGGGTCGCCATCGTCGTTCAGGTTGGTCGGCAGGCCTGCGGCCTTGCGGACGGGTGCGACAGCCTTTGCGACGGCCTTTGCGACGACGTCCGCAACATTCTCGGCGGTCAGCAGCTCCGGGGTCTTTTCGGGCTCCTCCTGCTGGCCGAGAGCCTTTGCGACGGCTTCCTCGACCATCTTGCCGACGGCCTCGACGGTCAGGCCTGCGGGCTCTGCTGCCGGTTCTGCGGCTTTCTGGACGGGGTCAGTCGCGGGCTTCTGCTGGGTTTCCAGTGCCTTGGCGACGGCTGCCGCCACGGTATCTTCGATTTCTTTCTTGGTCACTTCGGTTTCCTCCTGTTCTTCTTCGGGGAATTTATCGAGGAACTCCCCGAGGTTTGTGTAGATGGACTGCAACGTGCTGCGGTTGGCTTTGCTCATGGCCTTGCCAGCCTTGATGACGGCGCAGCTTTCGAGCGATTTCGCAACGGGCTGTCCTTTGGTGAGCAGCTCGGTGACGATGTTGTTGAAGTCGTTCAGGGCGTTGCGGATGGTCTCCTCGTCCGACGCGAACTCCCAACGGTCATTCACCCAGTTGTACCGGTACAGAACGTCGTTGAGTGCGTAGAACGCGGTCCAGAAGTTGTCGCTCTGGATGCGCTTGGTGTAGTTGTCGGCAACTTCGCCTTTCTCGACAACATCAAAGCCGAGGGCAGCGGCCATCTTCTTGAAGATGCCGCGCATACCCTTTTCGGGCTGCTCCTCCGCCTTTGCCACTCCGTCATCGGGCAGCGGGTCGTCCTCGTCGCTGTACTTGCCGACGCCGCCCATGGAAAAGCCGGTGATTTCGCCTTTCTGGACTTTCTCGAAAATATCCGGGTCGTCCACCTCGACGGTCATCATCCATGTGCCTTTCTTGATGGCCTGCTCTCCGACGCTCATATCGCAAGGCGCAACATAGCTCTCGACGACGGCTGCCTTTTCGAGCGGCTCGAACGAGTGCTGCACATCCACCTGATTGCCGTTCTTGGCGAACCAGTACGCGGCCTTGGTGATTTCCTGCTCCGTCATGTAATTGCCGTGGGCGTCCTCTGTGAGGGGCTCATAGACAATGCCGGTGATGTAGTGGCTATCAGCATCCGCGTTGACGATTCGGCCGTAAGAAGCAAAAGAGGCGGAGCCGTGCTCCGCCTTGGTGATAAGAAACTGTTTCTTGTTGGCCGCCTTGTCTACGAGGCTGACAAAAGAAATCTTTGCATCTGTGATGGCGTATGCTTTCTCGATTTTGCTCATGGTTTTCTCACCTCCTCTCTACGCCACTAGGTAGGGCGTCTAATGGTCGGCCATGTGTCCTTGCCGCTGCGCTCAAGGAGTGCAACGTCAAAGGGCTTGCGGCCTATATCCTCAAGCGATGAATAGAACCAAACGACCATATCATCGCACTGGGGCTCGTCTACGATGGAGAAGATGCGCCGGAGCTCGTCCTCCGGCGCGTCTGCCGGTGCTGCGCACCACTTGACGATGCGCAGCCTCCCGGGGAGCTGGTATCTCTCGACCCGCTCCACATGGTACTTAGGCTTGAAAAGGCGGCGAATAATCGCCGAAACGATGCGGTCAAGTGCTTTCCACATGGGGCTCCTCCTCCGGCATAATGATTTTGATGTTGGGGTTCTCAAGCAGAGCCTCAATCTCGGATAAATCGGCTCCGAATGCAATCCGTAATTCAAGCGTTGCGGGCTGTCCTGCGTCATGGTGCAGGGTGTACCCGTTTACGATGCTCGCCAGCTCGATGCCGTCGATTTTGAGACTAGGCCACTTTCCAACTCGGGCTTCGTCGATGGTAACTTTCATGTGTAGTCCTCCTCGTTGATGCCTGCACGCGCCTTGTTCTGCGCGTCGAGTTCTTTCTCCCACTCGCCGTCGTCCTCCGCGATGGCCTGCGCTTGGAGGGCCTGCCGCTCCTCAAGGGAGAGACCGAGCACCTCCTCACTAACTACCGGCTGCAAAAGGCAATGGCAGTTGACGCTCTCTCTCGGCGGCAAACAGACGTCTCGCGGGGTCATGGGGTAGTAGGTATTTCCGTCAGCTCCAATCAGGGTGAACGGCTGCCCTTTTGGGACGCGTACGCCGTCCATATCCACATGGTTCTGTCTCGGGTCGTTCCGGTATGCTCCGGTGTGTTTCCACATCTTCTCCTCGACGGCCGGGCTCTGGATGTAGCTTTCGAGCTGCGCATAGCCGTGCGCCCGGAGCACCTCCGTCAGGGCCACGCGCCGCGCGCGGTAGCCCGGGGAGCGGATGCCGCTGTCTGCAATGATGTTTGCGACGTCGTTGATGCCCTTGCCGTCGTTCAGGCCCTTTTTCAGGACTGCCTCGATTTCGGTCTCGGTGTCCAGCTTCATAATGTCGGCGAGGTCGCTGCTCCACGAGCTTATCCAATCGGTTGTCCGCTTGGTGAGCTTCGTAACGGTGAGCTCTGCATCCGTTTTCTGGACGTAAGCCTCAACATACGTCGGCATGATTGTGGAAAACTGAGTATGGAAAACATCGAAAAGGTCCTGCGACAGCTTGCTCTTGTTCTTGAACTTCGGCCAGTTGTCCTTGAAGAAAGTTTCAAGGTCGATGGCGTCCGCCAGCTCCTTGAGCAGGTCGTCGGCGTTGTCCTCGAGGAGCTTCGTCACGACCTCCTCGATTTCGTCCACGGTGTTCAGGCTCTCTTTTGCCTTGAGGTATCCCTCCATCGTGAGCTGCTCGTACAGGTCGTTTTCTGCTTTGGCGAGGTATGCGTCGATGGCCTTGATTAGGGGTCCGCAGCGTAAGCACTTCACTCCGCGTCGCCCTCCTCCTGTTTCATGTCAGCCAGCAGGCGGCGGACCTCTTTCATCACGGCGACGAGCTCCGTCTCATTAGCGGCTGCCGCTTTCTGAATCTGGCCGTCGAGCTGTTCCTCTACGCTAGGCCCGCCCTGCTGGGCGTTCTGTGCGGGCTTTGTCTCCGGTTGTGTGTTTTTCTTGCCAGCGTCAGAACCGACATTCTGCGCCACGCTGGGGCCGTTTCCAGCCACGGTGATGGCTGCGGCCCGCTGCTGTGCGTTGGTAAACGCCAGCGGAATGTCGCCCCACTCCTCGGGGAAGTCCTCCGAGGTCTCGCCGAGGGCCTTGTACAGGACGCTCTTTGCCTTGTTCGGGGTGAGGCCGCCAGCGTTGTTGCAGACGGTCAGCAGCTTGTACAGGTCGTCCGGGTTGGAAACGTCCGGCGCGCGGAAGAACACCTCGACGTACTTGAACTGATAGCAGTTGAGCAGCCTGTTGTTGATGGCCCACGCCAGACGCCGCCGCTCCGGCTGGAATACCTGTTTCTCGGTCACTTCCATGGCGGTCTGCGCGGTGGCGCGGTTGAAGTCCGTCGTGTATCCGGTGTACAGGTCCGGGAGCTGGAACGCGCTCTGCACCTTCCGCCGGTTGTTTTCGAGGTAGTCTTGGAAAAGCTCGTCCTTTTGCAGGATAGCTGCAAGGTCCTTGACCTCGACCTCCGGCCGGTTCTCGGCGTTGAATCCGGTGCGGTTGTCTGCCGCCTCCGTTTCCAGAACCATAAAACTGTGCTGGCCCGCCTCGCCTCGGATGCCGTTCATGTACTCCTTGAGCTTGGCGAAACTATCGTCCGTCAGGCTGCCGCCTTTCACCATAATCAGCAACGGGGTGTGTCGGCCGTTCAGGAAATAGTTATTGTTGAGGCTCTCCGCTCTCCGGGCCCCATCTACGGTAAGGATGGAACCAACCCACCGGACCTTGCCGTATGTTGCGGTCCCGATGGCGAACTCGATTATTTCGTTGGCGCGGCTCTTGAACTCGAGCTCGGTGACGTACTCTCCGCTCGTCGGGTCCATGATTCGCGGGTCTCCGAACTCCTTGTAGTAGACCGTCTTGCCGTTGACGGTCTGCTTATACTTGCGGAACTTCCTCATGCGGTTCTCGGTGTGGTCCCGGTGGAAATACGTCACCTCGACGCGCGGGTCCAGCCTCCGGCTCTTTTCCACGCTGGGGGTGTCCTCGATGAACTCGAGCTGTATGACGTTCCCGTCCATATCCCGGATGACCTCTGCGTATGCGCAGCCGTAGGTTTCCCGGGCCTCCACGATGTCCTCAAAGAGCTCATTGCTCTCCTGCTCCATGTTGAGCATCTCGACGACCTCCGCCGCCCGGTCCCATTCCGCTTTCATCTCCGGGGTTTCGTCCGCGTCCGCAAAGTCGTCTTTGTACCGGATGTCGATGCCAAATCCGGCGATGTTTGACTTGTAGGCCCGGATGCACTGCGGGAGTATGGTGCTTTCGTCCACCATCTTGGAAAGCCCTCGGAGGTCGAACGGCGGCTTTGTCCAAATACCTGCCGTGCACGCCTCCTCCGGCGAGATTTGCAGGGAGCCGTCTGCTTTGGCGATGGGCTTCATCCCGCCGCGCTGCTCCGGGTCGTCCGCTTTAACGATGCGGACGTTTACCCGCTGCTGGGCGGGCTGCTTCTTGTCGCTCACTTCTTAACGTCTCCTCTCCTCTTGGGTTTGACCGGCAGGCACAACAGGAGGATGCAGTCGGCCTCGTCGGGCGAGTGCATCCCGCGCTTTTTCATGGCGTCCTTGCTCTCCACGCGGATTTTGGCGTCGTCGGTCATGGAATACTTTCGTGTGGAAAGCTGGCCGACGAGGTCGTTATCGTTCGGGAGAATGAGCTGGACGGGCTTCTGTGCGCCCTCCGGCGTCTGCGGTGCAAGTAGATTCTTTACGACGCTCATCATGTAGGTGGTGCTATCGTAGTAAAAGTCATGGTGTATGCGCTGGCCGAAGTAAACGGGGATAATATCCATCCACCAGAACCGCTCCGGCTGCTCGCGCTTTACGCGCCGCAGACGGTCCGTGACGCCGCCGCCGAGGCCGCTGTCGTCTATCTTGATGGGGATAGCCTTGTCGAACCGGTACTTTTCCATGAGCTTTAGGCCGAGCTCCATGATGTCGTCGGCCGTCTGCATAAGGTCCTGCCCACTCTTTCGCTTGTAGAACATGGCCTTTTCGTCCACCTTGTAACCGATGACGGTGCGGTCGTCGCCGTAGCGGGCAACGTCGCAGCCGATGTCGATGTGGGCGGGCTTTGTCGGTTCCGTCCATTCGGTCATAATGGATTTTTCGACGAGCGGCAGAGGGATGAAAACATCGTTCTCCTGCCGGGGGAACTCTCCGGCGACACGAACACGGAAAACGTCCGAATCCTCGCCGTACATCTGGATGATGGTTTTGACGAAGTCGTCCGAGACGCGGCTGCTGTTCCGGCCGTCAACATGGAATGTGGTGTAGCTGCCTCTGTTCTTATGGTGGCTGTCATAAAAAAAGCCCGACAACTGTGTCGGGTTTCCGCACATGAGCAGCCGCGCTCCGGGCGTCGAAAGTGCGCCCAGCACCGGCTCGAACACCTTGTCGTCCACGCCGCTGGCCTCGTCGATGATGTAGAGGATGTCGTCAGCGTGGAATCCCTGCAGGGCGTCCGGCTTGCTGGCCGTTCGGGCCACAGCGAACCACTCCTCGGGGTACTGCTTCATGTAGACCTTTTCCTTTGTCCACATCAGCTCCCGCTCGAGGGCTTTATTGTTGCGCAGCCACTTGCTTATTTCCGCCCACAGAATATCGAATAGCTGATGCTGCGTCGGGGCTGTGCAAGGGATTTTGGGGAATGGCCGGGTTGACATAAACCAAATAACGGTCCACGCCTCGACCGCGCTCTTGCCGATGCCGTGGCCGCTGCGGACGCTCGTCATCTGGTTCTTTGCCACAGAATCCAATATGGCGCGCTGGTTCTTGTCCGGCGTAACGTGGAGCAGGTCCTCGACAAAATCAGCCGGGTGGTCTGCGTAGTACAGGATAGCCTCTTGGGTCATCATGTCTGTTCTCCTCGTTTCCGGTTCTCGTATGCGGCCGCGATTTCATCGGCGAGGGAAAGCGTGGTTTCCTCCTGCTCCTCCGCCGTCTTGCCTCCGGCCGTGACGCCTGCCTCCTCCATCCGGTTATCCCGCTCAAGCTCTGTGGCCTTGTCGAGGAACTGGATAATGTCCTTTGGCGTCATCGACCCGTCCGGAAGATTCTTGAGCTCCGCGAGGGCTTTCTCTTGGAGCTGCAAGGCGATGCCGATGTGGCGGGTCCTCATTTTTTTGTACTTTCGGAGTGCCTCTTGTCGGGCTACGTCATCCAAATGGTTGTCATACGCTCGGCAGCGTTCTCCCCACTTTTTCTCGCGGCTCCAACGCTTGATAAGCGTGTCACTCTTGGATAACTGTTCGGCAACGACCCGTAGGCTCCTGTTTGAGCCCATGTCTCGGTAGATGGCAAATGCCTCGTAGGCCTGCGCGCTTTCGCCCGGTTGACGCTCCCAAAGGTCGTCTTTGGTCCTATTCGGCATTGTCCTCCTCTCCTCACTTTCAGCTCTGTCCCGGGCTGCGAGGCTCCGCGCCCGTAATCCAGAATAGGGTGCTTTCCGGTGCGATGCCGGAGCTTCTAAACCACTGCATCGTCTTTGCCTCGTAATGAGGATGCAGGCGAATGCCCCCCCATGTAGCCGCTGCGGGCTTCTCATAAACGAATCCGGGGCTGTGGAAAAGGTCGTGGTACTCAAACTCTCGGTCTGCGCCGTACTTTTTGAGGGTCTCATGGATGAATCCGCGCCGGTCCGGGGCCGTGGCTACGAGGTGCATCCTCTTGACCCGTTTCCCGTACCTGTGCAGTCCTATCATCACGCCTGTGGCGGTGATGCCGCTGCCGCAGGTCATCACGAGGTTTTCTATATCGTCCGGGAGGTTCTCTGTCTGCGCCGCAACTGCGGTTAGCAGCGTGTCGCCGTACCCGATGATATTGATGCCGTACTGGACAATAAAGCTGTTTTCCTGCGCCGCCAGCTCTTTTGCGCGGGCGTGTAAAATGCTGTGGCGGCCGGAACGTGCTGCGAGCACTATGGACGCCCCATATTTCATCGCCAGCCGGGGCATAGGCAGAGCCGCAACGCTCTCCCGGGTGGTTCCGCCGTACACGATTCTGCACGGCATCCCGTTCGCCCGGGCCACTGCTGCGGTGATGGGTGCTTGCGGGGAGTGGATGCTGCAATACGTCAGCAGGCTCTTGTAGTCCTTCTTGACGCTGTTCACCAGCATCACGCATTGCCGGAGCTTTCCTCCGTTCACCTCTCCGGGGCCAAACGGGGCATAAAGGTCGTCCCGCTTGATGCGCAGCCCGTCTACCTCCTGAACCGGCGTCAGGCTGTACTCATTCATCCAGTCCAAACACCTTTCTGTGGTAGTCGGTCTTTTTGGCAAGCTCCTCCTGCATCAGGCCGTAAAAGCTCTGCTTTGCAATTTTGCGCCCGCTGCCCGCGCTCTGGTTCAGCGTCTTGAACGGTCCGCCTGTTCCGACTTCTTTCATCTTTTCCGTCGGCTCCGGGTTCTTGCCGTTCATCAGCATACAGAGGTTATACTCGTTCGGCCGGAATCCGGGCAGGCCGTCGATGCCGCAGCAAGTCATGCTGTCGCCCATCGCGCGGAGCCGGTTCTCGCCGCTGTAGAATTTCAGGCCGTACCGATGGCACTCCGCCTTGATGGCTTCAAAATCGTGCCGGAGGCGGGGCAGCGGATAGCAGAAGTCGCCGCCGATTTTCGTCATGCCGGGTTTGGCCTTAAAGAACTTCATGCCCTCCACGATGACGCCGTAGGCTCCTGCCTCCGCGATGCGAGGGATGTTCTTCATAACGTCATGGAACACCTCGGGCATATACGGCTGGATGCGGACGATGGTGCGCTGCACTCTGGCCGATACCGTCTTGAGAATGGTGAGCCGCTCCTCGTAGCTGGGCGTCCCGCGTTCGAGGCGGTCGTACTTGCTGCACACCATGCTGATTTGCAGCACACAGTTGCACTGTGCCAGCAGGTCGAGGTATTCCGGGTCCGCAATGAGGCGGCCCTTTGTGCTCACCACAAACGGGTATTTCGTCTCCGCCAGCAGCTTGAGGCACTCGTAGCTGGCGTGAATCTGCTTTTCGACCGGCTGGAACGGGTCACTCATGCCGCCCCAGTGGATGGGGATGTTCCAGTCGCACCACTCCGTTTCGTTGCCGCGCTTGCCCTCGATAAAGGAGCGCAGGCCGTCTACGCTTTCGTCGCGCTCGATGTGGCTGATGTCGTTTTTCTTCTGTGCGAAGCAGTACCGGCAGCCGTGTGAGCAGCCGCGATAGGTGTCGAAACGCACAGGCAGGTTACAGAGAATAATCTGGCTCCCGCATTTGCAGCCCATTAAATCTCACCTCTAATCTTCTGGACGATTACGGCAACAAGGTCCTCTTTTCCGTTGTCCTTTATGTACTCTTTCAGGACGTCGCGGTCCTCCGCGCTGAACTTGAGCGAGATGTTGAACGTCTCCTCGATGCTCTTGAGCTCGCTGTCGAGAAAGTCGCCGTCTACGAGAGCGTCCACGTTGTTTTCGAGGGCCTCGATTTCGTACAGGTCGAATCCCGTCTCCGGGGCCGCGTCGCCGAGGCCGTCCAGCAGCTCCTTGAGCTTTACCTCGTCCCACTCGCCCGTCACTTTGTTCATGGCGATGTTGAGCTGCTTCTCTGCGGTCTCGTCGAGGTCAACAACAGAGACATCCGTCTCGGTGACGCCCTCGTTCATAAGCACGGTGAGACGCTGGTGGCCGGACACGACACGGTTCGTGCGCTTGTTCCAGATTACTGGGACTACCACGCCGAACCTGTCAATGTTCCTCTTGAGCTTCTCATACTCGTCATCGCCGGGCATGAGCTCCACGCGAGGGTTATACTCCGCGCGCTCCATGTCCGCGATTCTCTTTTTGATAATTTCCATCAGATAAGCCCCTTTGCCTTGTTCACGAGCAGCTGCGCCAGCTCAACCTTGCCTGCAGGGTTCTCGTCGATGTACTTGTCCATCGCCTCGTGAACCTCCTCGGGCAGGGTGAATGTCATGGTGTAGCTGTTCGGCTCGCTCTTTCCGGTGTCGGAGAAGTCCTCGTTCAGCAGGTCCTCGATGTGGTCGTATGTAACCTTGAGAGCATCGAGCTCCCAGTCATCAAAGCCGGTGAGGGCCATTTCGCCCTGCTCTTTCAGCTCGTCCAGAATCGCGGTGAGCTTCTCGTTGTCCCACCGGCCGGAAATTTTGTTGAGCGAAACATTGAGGATGCGTTCCTCCTGCTCGTTGAGCTCGACCTCTACCACCTGTACCTCGGTGTATCCATTCTGCACCAGCACCTTGAGCCTCTGGTGGCCGCCTACGATGTTGCCGGTGGTCCGGTTCCATACGATGGGCTCAACGTAGCCGAAGGTCTCGATGCTCCGGGCCAGCTTTTCGTACTGCTTGTCGCCCGGTGCGAGGTCTTTCCTCGGGTTGTAGTCCGCCGGATGGAGGTCACTCACCGGCAGAGTGATAATTTTCATCTGCCGTTCCTCCGTGACCCGTTTCGGGTCGCTCCTGCGCATAAAAAAGAGGAGCCGCCCTGCGCAAGGCGGCTCCCGTCAAATAGGAGAAAAAATTATGGGTTTAGGGGATTTCTTTTTGCTGTTGGTATTCTACATTTTGTAGTTTAGCACTCGTATAGTGCCTTGTCAATGCCGTGTTTTTGCCCCGAAACGGGTCGTCCGTCTCGTGCCGTCAGGCTTTCTTGATGCCGTCAATGCCGAAAATCAGGGCGGAGAGCGTGGCGCAAGCCGCGTCCACATCCTTGTAGACCGTCCGCTTGTCGATTTTTTCCCGCTCCGCTACGGCCGTCGGTGAGAGCGGCCGGTCTCTCAGGTAGAGGGCTTCGATGACGCGGTAGTGCCTCTGCTCGCCCTCGTCTACGCTGTTTTCGCAGACGACCTTGTAGATTCCGAGCATCCTGTTCACATGGCGCATGATAAGCTGCGTCCGGGCTGCCGACTTCATAATACTCTCGACCTTGAGATTCTCCTCGAGCAGCTCGTCCAGTGCCTCCACGATTTCCTCGACGCTCTCCTCTCCGGTGGCCGCGCTGGCCGCGTCGTATACTGCGTGGGAGCAGTTGGCGTTGAGCACGGTATAGTTCCGCAGCAGGAGCTTGGTATTGCGGAATCTCCGGTCGCTCCGGCCGTCCCGGAACTTCTTGCGCTCCTGCTCCACGGCCTTGATGCTGGCCTCCGCTCCGAGGCGGGCAGCGTCCGTCACAGCGGCCTCGACGCTCTCCTGTATCTCTTTCCCTAAGATGGCCCGAACGGCAGCGACAGCCGCCTTTGCCGCCACCTCTGCTGCCATTATCACAATTTCCTGCTCAGTCATCGTGCTCCTCCTCTTTGTTTCCGTCCGGCAGTTCATCGAGTGTGGCCCGGGCGATTTTTGCAAAGCGTTCGCAAACTCCCGCCACTTCGAGCGCGGAGACGCCGCATTTCTTCATGGCCTCTTTGAGCTTGCTTGCGCTGTCCTCCGTGATGGGAACGCCCATAAATGTGAATATCGGGTTTTCCATGTTCGGCTGTTCCCTCCGTATTTCGGTCACCGGTATAAAGCGTTCCGGCGTCGTCCAGTTCATAAAGCGGCTAAATCTGTACACGGCCGCGCGCCACTCTTCCGTCTCTGGCTGCGTCCCGTAGGGCATCCCGCAAAACGCCGTGAGTACATCGCTCACGTTGGAAAGCGGGTTGATGTCGTACATCGTCGGGATGCCACGCAGTAGGTCCGGGGTAAATCCCGGGCCAAACCGCACGGCGTACTCCTTGATGTCCGCCTCCGTGACGTAGTTCCTGCCGTATCGCTGCTTCATGCTGCGCCAGACCGTCCATGGGATTCTGTATACCCGCAGCCCGTCGAATGTGGCAACGATAAAGCAGTGCGCGCCGAGGGTTGTGTAAGAATCGAGCTTTTTGACCTGCTCCGGTAGTACGCGGTCTTTGTTTAGCCTGCCCGTCCCGGTGCTCTTTGCCTCGAACATCACCGCGCGGCCTCCGAGCATGACGCCTTTGAAATCCGGTTCCGCCTTTTTTGTATACACCGCGCGGAACTGCCCCGACTTGTTCGGCTGGCTCACCGGTTTCATCGGCTCCGGCGTCTTGCTTATGTCGGCTCGGCCCGTCTCTGTCAAAAGAGCGCATGAGGCTTCTACCTGTTCTTCCAGCCTCCCGCCCTGCGCGCGGCTCCGGGCTCCCTGCAATGCCCGGAGCGGGTCCTTTACCGCGCCGCTCATTCGAGGTAGCCCTGCTGGCGGGCGAACTCTTCGATTTTGTAGGCGGTCGCGCTCTTGATGCCCTTGCACTCTCCGGCGTTGAGCTGCTCGAGGAGCTGCGGCAGGGTCTTGCCCGGGGCCGGGGTCGATGCGCGCTGGGCCTCGGCTTCGGAGTAGCCGGTGTTGTAAGCCTCTTCCCGGATGTGGTCGATGTGCTCCACGAGCTTGTCGTCGGTCATCTTGCGCAGCTTCACGGCGCGCTCATGTACATTCTTCTCCTCGCCGGTCATCCGGCAGTTCCTTTTCTTCACTGGGCTCCCTCTCTTTCCAGCCGCTTGCAGCGGCCATCCTCATAGGCCATGCACTTCTTTTCCGAGCACCAGCCGAAACGCTCCGTTGTAATCTCGGTCCGGCTAATCCACGAGTAGCTCACTTCCCGTTTCGTGCTTTTCTTGTACGGGCAAAACATACCATCATCTCTCATTGTGCTGTCTCCTATAAAACATTCATGTGAAGCGGCTGCCCGGTGGCAAGCTGCCGATGGATAAACTCACGCTCGAGGCAGTTACTCACCATAACGAGGGCTCGCAGCTCTCCGGGGAGAATCTTGCTGTCGAGATAGAGCTTCTCAATTTCCGGCCCCCGCGCGTGGAGCTCCCGGATGGCCGCCTCCGCGTCCTCCCACTCGGTCAGGTCGTACAGCTCGCCGAGTGCCTTGTCGAACTCACTCTTTTCCGGCATCGCTGGCCTCCTGCTTTGCTGCCTCTTTGTCCAGATTGTCCTTGAGCCGGTCGAGCTTGTCCCATACGACTTTCGTGATGTTTACCAGCTCGTGAGGGTTAAAAATTGCAAAGAGCTGCACCAGCATGATGAAAACATCAGCAATTTCCTCCTCGATGTTCGAGTGTACTTCCTGCGTCTCCCTGTTAAACGGGGTATCATACTTGCGCTTGCACTCTTTGAGTTTGCAGAGGGCTTTGGTGAGCTCCGACATTTCCTCCACAGCCTTGGTGAGCTGGGCGTCTTTGCCGTAAGTGCCGATGGCGCGGTCGATGGTCTGCAAGCCCTCCGGCATAATCTCCGGAATGAGCGCGTCCTCGTAGTGCTTGAGCTTGTCGCGCAACGAGGCGAGAGCCCACGAGAGGGTGTAGTGCTCTGCAAGCAGGCCCTCGATGGTCTCCGGGCCGTCGAACAGATGCTCGCACAGGGTCATGTCGAACTCCTCCGGAGTTCCCTCGGTGTCAATATCTGCGTTGTGCGCCTTGATAAGCTGCTTCATGTAGTCGTTGAGGCTGATGCTCCGGCTGGGCATCTGCACCCAGCCGTCCTCGCCGCGCACGAACAGGTTGAGAGCCTGCTCATAATTCCCATCCGGGGTGTCGGTCGTCATTCTTCTCTGCGGAAACATAAATTTTATCCTCCAATTTTCAAATTTGATGGTTAAAGATTGAAATGCGCTTGAATCATTTTCAAGTTTCGGGGTTAGATTTTGCTTTATCGGTTCTGCTGTTCCACCTTTGGATGTCGTCTGGCGTGTCGAGAAAAAACATCCCGAATCCCAAAACGCAATCAGGCGTTTCGGGATGCTTCCAATACGTAATGCCGATATTACTACTTATCGCTTCACCGGTTTCGGTATTGACGACCTCCCTTTTTTCTGCAATGCGGCACGGATTCGCTCCGCAAAACGGGCAGGGCAGGATCTCTACTTGTCTTTCTTTCATTCCTGCCCATCCTCCGTGTATTTATTGTCGTAGAACATCCCGTCTTGCCCGATGGAAAAATCTTCATCTTCCCAGTATGCGCCGCAACCGTTTTCACAGGCCGCTACGCTCTCGCTTAGTTCTCCGCTTCTGGATACATAGCGTTTCGGAACTTTTCCGTCTTTTCGGATTGTGTAGTCCCGTGCGTTCTGGTAAAATTCCGAATAAATAATTTTCCCGCCACACCTCGGGCATCGGCCCCGAATGACTCCGTTCACGTTTCATCCTCCTTTTTTGTTTTCTTCAACTGGCGGCCGCACTCCGGGCAGAAGTTCAGCGGCCGTCTTTTGTGAGTGTAGGTTGAGGCAAGCCCGCAGCCCTTTCTGAGGGTTCTCTCATAAAGGCAGACGTAATACTTTGTGTATAACTCTCTGCCGGTCTTTGGCCTGTGCTTCTTGCTCCACTCGTAATCTTCGCAAAATTGGCAGTTCATACGCTTTCCTCGATTACTTTGAGGTCATACCCGCTCTTGACAAACTTCATGCACAGCTCGTGGTTGATGCCGTTGCCGAGGTTGGTGTAGATGTACTCCATGTCCTCCGGCGTGAATTTGGTGTCGAGCAGCTTGTTGATGCCGTCGAGATGCTCCTTGCGCAGCGGCTTTGTGAACGCCTTGAACGCAAACCGCGATACACCCTCGATGACCTCCGCCTTGAACTCGTCCGGGGTGCTGCAGTGGTTGAGGTTGATGTATGTGTTCGTCCTCGGGACGAGAATCAGCTCGAAGTTCATGGTGACGTAGGCTTTCGGGAAAGCGCGCTGAATCTTCCCGCACCACGGAGCCGCGAATGGGCTGAACCACGGCAGCATATAGCTGCGGAGCTCCTGCTGACTGACTGCTGGGGCGTCCCGAATGTGGTCGATGCAGCACTCGATGGCCTCCCGCTCTGCGAGGCTGTCCGCCTCCTCGAGCCAGCCGTTGAATACACGGACGATTTCCTCTGCGTTAATCGGTTTCATGTTGCTCCTCCGTTTCATCCTCCATCTTGAACCCGCAGACCGGGCAGAAGTTCCAGACCCAGCTGTCGAAATCGCTTTGCGAAATTTTGGCATTGCAATGGGTGCAGCGAATTGCCGGTTCCTCGTGACTGTTGTTTTCATCATCGACGATGATAAACTTCAATTCCTTGTCCTTCACCCACTTGGCATGACCGCGCAGGCTCTCTGGGTCGATGGTGGGAGCCTCATCCACGCTGTTCAGGGCGTCCTTATAGCAGCATTCTTCAATAGTGAACGGGTTACTGGCATGGAGATTCATTTCGATGCGCTTGTGCAAAGCGTTCGCGTCAATCAATCTTACTTCTTCCATTTTTGATAGCCTCCTTTACAAACTTCAAAGCGCGTTCTTTGAGCGGGATGCGCCAGCAGAGCCTCCTCTTTCCGGCGTTCCGGGTGGAAGTCACCGGCATAACGCCGACGACCTCGATTTCGTCGCACTCTTGGTGCTTCACTCGCCCGGCCTCGTGTCCGAGGAACTCCGCCTCTTTTTGGTCGTCCGCCATTACCGCGACGCCGAAGTAGCAGGTGGAGCTCTCTGTCCTGCCCTCAAGGAACACATCATACCTCGGCATCCGGTTCCTCCTCGTATTGGTGGACATCGACGAAGATGGCTTTCTTCCACGGGAGCGCGTTGTACGCCGCTCGCGTTTCCTCCTCCGTCATGTTGTCCACGAGCTCCGGGTCATAGTGTTCACAGAGGACGTCGTTCATCTCTGAAATATCGTCCTCCCGGTAGTAGGTTCTTTCTTTGCCGATGATGAACTCCTGAACCGCGCTCTCTCCCCATGAGCCAATCCAGCAGTAATACTCGTCGCCGCCGACCACATCCCCATCTACGCAGGGGATGACCGGGAGCTCCGGGTTTGCCTGCATGAGCTCGAGGAGCTGCATGAGCTTTTCGCTCTGTTTCATGTCATTCCGTCCTTTCTTTTCCGGGGCTCCACCCGGGTTGCTTTCTGCTCGGCGGCCTTGTGCCACACATAGGCCGCAACAACTATTACTGACAAGGCGACGGCCGCAAAGGAAAGCCAGTAAGTTAAGGTTTCCAGCAGGTCGTCAAGCTCTAAAAGAACCTCGTACATAGTCACCACTCCTTTACCTGAATTTCTTCTTGAAACTGCGCACTATGGCTCGGTGCGTCCACCTACGGCAGTAGGGGTTTCGGACGCTCCCGTCGTACTCCTGCTTCATCTTCTGGTATGCCGCCTTGTTCTCCGCATACCGTTCGCAATGGTCGTGGCATCCCGGGTGTCTGTCCGGGCACTCTTTCGGGCAGATAGTCATAAGCCGAGCATAACGCTGGCCCGTTTCCGGGCGGCCGTCATGGTTTCGTCGTACTTCGCTGCGCTGTATACCGCGAGCGGAGCCACTGCCCGGGCTGCTCTGGCCCTCCTGAATATCTCCGAGTAGACAGCGGCCGTCTCGTATACGCTGGGGCCTCTGCCCGGGGTCGAAAGCATCCCCTTGCGGTCGTCGGTGTCAGTGACGCGGAGGTCCTCTTTGAGGGCGTCCTGTACGCATCTGCGCAGACGGTCGAGGGCGAGGTCCTTATCCTCTTTTTCCCACTCGAGGTACTGCTTGTAGTTGTTCATGGAGTTCTGCTTGAGGCGCGCCAGCCGGTCTCTCCCGTAGCCGAACGTCTCGTGACAGGTGGCCGCCATAACAAGCCACGCGATTTCTGCGCCCTGATTGCTTGCCATGCGGAGCTGCTCCTCCCGGCGTCCTCTCGGAGCTCGGTCAACCGGCAGCCGGACCTCAAAATCACAGATGCCTTTGAGGTTCTCCCTCATGGCGTCCGTTGCGTTCTTGCTGCTGCCGTATAGGATAGCCGTCTGGTATTTTTTCTCAAAAGCGTCCATCTCGTTACACGCCCGCAGGAGGCGGGACGCGCCAATGCCGTCGTCTTGGTGCATAGAAACGACGATGCACCACATAAAGAGCTGCGCGGAGCGGTCGCGCTGGTCCTCGCGCTCCTGCTGGATGTTGTGGGTCAGTGCTTTCATCATCCAGCCCTCCTTACGTCGTATAGCAACGCTTGGCCGGGTTCCACGTGAGCTTCGGGATGCTCCGGCCGCAAACGCAGGAGAACTTCTCGTTTACGATTTCGGCGTCCTCGACGTTCGTCCGACCGTAGCTCTCCTTCTTGCAGACCGGGCAGGTGAACTCGAACCGTGCCAGCGCGTCCAGCGGGATTTTCGCGCCGCACTTCCGGCACTCGTTGGTCGTTTGCGGTTCGCGCAAGAACTGTACAAACTCGCTCTTGCATTTCGGGCAGCGCAGGAGCATGAGCCCCTTTGCGCCGACGGGCGTAAGCCAGCTTACCGGCTTCTTGGGGGGGGGGCTTTCTTGTCCGCCGTGGAAACAACTACCGAGGCGGCCTGCTTCGGCTCGCTGGTGACGCTCTTTTCCGCCTCCGGCGCGCTGTCGCCGTTGTACAGCGTCGTGGTCTTGGCGATGGTCTCGAGTGTTTTGAGCGCGGTGTCGAGCTCTGCGGGGCTCTTGCCGGTCAGCGTGACGCTCACATCCGGTTCTCCCTGAAACTTGAAAATTTCCATCGAGACTTCAAACTTCGTACTTGCCATGTCGGTTATGCCTCCTGTTTCTTTTCTTCCAGCTTGTTTGACGGGTCGAATTTCCTGCCGTCCTCGACGCCGCGCCATGCTGCGTCGAGCTCTCCAACCGTCTTTGGCTGGGGCGTCTTTTTGAACTCTTTCGGCGGTCCAATCTTTTCGAGCTCGTCTTTGACCTCCTCCGGGACTTTCAGCACAAGGCCGTATTCTTGATTTTCCTCATTCTGTCTTGTGAACGCCTCGTATACACCTCTGGCGAACCCATAGCCGTAGGAATCGCAGATTTTTGCAATCTCCTGCGGTGTGTAATAGTCCCGGTGCTGTTTGCGGAGCTTCTTCTGCTCCGATTTAATGCACCGGACCGCATACCGGAATATCTTTACGCAGATTTCAATATCGCCCTCCAAGCCGATAAATCCGACGTGCCAAACGGTTGTTTTTGCGCTAATTTTGCATCGAAACGCCGAGCAGCAGTAGTTTTCTCCAATAACGATTGAGAGCGGGTCCATCCACGAGTTTGCTTTCTTGGAAAACTTCTCGCCGATGGCCCGTTTTATGACCGTAGTGTTCCGTTCCTCGAGGTCCCGCTCGCTGAGCTTGTGCTCCGCCATAAGCTTGCGGGCCTTGAGCAGGGCGAGCTTTGCCTCCTCCGGCTCCGGGCTCTTTGCAAGAGCGAGGAGCTTTCGGATTTTGTCCTTGTAGTCCATTAGGCTTCAACCTCCTGCGCTACAACTCCCAGTAGCTTACAGCGTGTAAGCATCATCCTCTCTAGCGAGGACTGGTACTTCTGAACTGGCTCCGCAGAGCCCTCAAAACACCGTCCTGCGTACCGCCATGTGCCGCCCTGTCGCTTGAACGTAAGGTAGGTCGGCTGCCAGCGTCCGTTGACATCCTTTGCGGTGCTGATTTCTCCGCCCACCTGCAACAGGCCTGCGCGGTTTGTGCGTGGCGGTAAGACGTCAAGAAAGTAGCCAATCAGGTCCTCGTCTACCTCGTCGCCCGGTTCGAGATAGTCCTCTGCGGTCGGGAGGCCGCTCTCAAACCATTTCCCGAGCGTCTTGAGGCCGGTTCCTGCGCACTCTGCGCGTTGCCTCTCGACTTCGTTGGCAATTAACGCCATCTGCGTGTTGCTCAAAAAAATGTCGCTGCCGTCGTCGAGGCGGAGATAAACGACGCCCGCCTCGAGGAGTGTTACAGGGAGGTCGAGGTATGTCGTTGTCGCTCCGCTCCTGTCAACTACCGGGATGCAGATGCGCTCGCGGGCGGCTCGTCCGCCCCTGTGGTAAAGTATCCTGTCGAATGCGTACCTGCGGCAGTCGCATTTCTCGGTGCAATAATTGACCGCGTCGTCCGGCCACAGGCCGATAATCATAAGTCGCTTCATGCTGTCCTCCTCAAACGTAATCGGCGTACCGGGTGCTGATGCTCTGCACCCACTCTTCGTCCAGCTTGTTGAGGTATGTGCTCCACGCCTCCTCGTAACTGTTCCACCACCATTTCCGGCTCTTGAGGGCAACAATAAGCTGCTGCCGGGGCTTCATAACGAACTTGATGTACGCCCGGTCGCCCATCGTGTAGGCGACGAGATTCTCGTCCTCGAAAAACTTCTGCCGGTTCAGCTTTGCGAGTTTGCCCTCTTTCCCGGCCGCGTAGAGCTTGGCGATGACGCTGTTCTTGCGCCAGCGGTACTTTTCATGGAGCTCCTCGTAATACTCCATGAAGAGCTCCGGGTCCTTGTTGGCGAGCTCGCACAGGCTCGCGGTAGGATTAAGCGTCGGCCGCTCGATGCAGAATTTGATGTCATCGACCAGCCGGGCAATTTCCTTGGCGTCCTTGTCCTCGATGCGGCCCTGCCAGACTTGTTCCTGCAGGCCATTGAACCACTCCACGAACTCAGAGGAAAGGCGGAGAATGGTGTCGCTGTGGTCCAGCTTCTTCGCGTTGTACCGCGCCGGTCCTACGACGGCGACGCTCACATGGGCTGCCTCGTGCCGGAGCTGCTCGCTCCACTGGGTATAAATCTGGTCCACGATTTTCTGCTTGCGGCTGTCCGGGATGTTCCAGCTCATAACTTTCTGGCAGTATACCTCGTACTCGTGGGCCGAAATGTCGCCGCGCTGGCCGCTCATGCTGTTGCTGTTCGCCTGATGAATGAGGCTCTTGTCCAGCTCCTTGATTTTCACGTCACTCATGGTCTGCCTCCTGCTGAGCCTGCACAAGCTCGTAGTCCGAGACCTGCTGCGGGTCGAGCGGTGCGGTGTATTCGATGTAGCCCCACGCGGGCCGGTCGATGTCCTTGCAGTACGTCCGGCCCTCCTCGAAGTTGACGATTGTGGTAATGCTCTCTCCGGGTTGTTTCGGGAACGGGATGCCGCCCACCATCAGCGGGCGGATGGTGCTGTAATACCTGTAAGCCATAATTTTCTTTCTGCCTCCTGTAATTCAAATGCGAGCTCGTCAAGTTCTTTTTCGATTTCCTCTGCATCGTGGACAATCTGCCGCGCGCCCGGGACGCCCTGTGTGCCGTTCTGCTTTGCCTCTATCCACATCGCAATATGCTCGTCCACGTCAAAGCTGTCGGAGTAGTCCAAAACCTCGTCCGGGAATTTCTCGACGCCTACGCAGATGATGAAGTCCTCTCCGGCCGGTGAGTACCACTCAATTTCCACGCGGCCGTCGTCAGTGTAGCTGCTGACGCTCCAATCGCGCTTCTCAAGAATATCCAAATACTCCTGTCTCAATTCAGGCATTTCGTCTGCCTCCTCCTGCTCTGTAATCGGCCCATGCCATTGTGATGACCGTCGAGACCTCCCGCAGGCGGCTTATGATGGCCCGGGCTTTCGTGCCGTCGCCGCCTTTCGGGGTAAGAGCTCGCACCAGCTCGTCGGCGTTGTAGTTCGTCGTGATGATAGTCGGTTTCATATCCTCGTACCGGTCGTTGAGAATGGAGTACAGGGTACTCACGCTCCATTCTGTACACTGTTCCTTTCCGAGGTCATCCACAATGAGCAGATCGACCGTTTTGTACGCCTTGAGTATCTCGTACTCGGTGGCGTCTCCGCTGTCGAAAGCCTCCTTAATGTCGGCCAGCAGGTCGCCGGACGTCTTGCAGACGACCGGGACGTCGCATCCTATAAGCTGCAAGGCGATGGCGGCCGCGAGGTGCGTTTTGCCAGTCCCGTAGGTCCCCTCTATGTAGAGGCCCTCGCCGCGCTCTGCGCGCTGTGGAAAGCTGTCTGCATAGGTTTTGGCCGTGTCGTAGCACCGCTGCCGCTCCGGGGTGTCCCGGATGAAGTTGGCGAACGTCCGCTGCTGGAAGCGTTTCTTGATGCCGCTCCTACCGAGCAGCCTCTCGATTTTGGCGCGCCGTTTGGCCTGCGCCGCCTCTTTCTCGGCCTCCGCCTTTTGTCTGGCCTCCTCCGCGTCCGCCTCCGCCCACTTCGCCTTTGCTCGGTCACAGGTGCATCTCTGCGGGAACGGTGCGAACATGAGGACCGTTCGGCCCATCACAAGGGCCTCGTGGTACAGTTTCCGGCCGCAGAACTCGCACTCGACCGGCTCCGGGATTTCGCGCTGGCAGTTGTAACCACCAGCCAGAATATCCTTGCTTGTCGGCCGTCTGTGCTGTGTGGTCTCAACCGAACGAGCCGAATCCGCCGGACGGAGTGAATCCAGCATAGCCGTCAGCGTTTCCACGCTGCTCACCTCCTGTGTAGTCGTTCATGTAGCCTTTTGCATTAAGCCAGCTTGCCGGGTTTGGCGTGAATTGCCGCTCCCGGAACCGGCTGTCATATTTCTTTGCGGCCTCAACCGCCGCGATGATTCTGTCGGTCGCCGCGTCGTCCGGCTCCGGGTTGATTTTGGCCCACGCCCGCTCTGCCGTGGCCCGGTCCACCTTTTTCGGGTAGGCCGCGTAGAAGCGGTCAAACCGTTCGGCCTGCTCTGCCGAGAGGCTCCCGGCTTTACGCCGGGGAGCTTTCGGTTTGTCGTGCTCCTCCGGCGCGGGCTCCGGTACGTCTGGGGGCGTTCCCTCCGCCTCTGTGGCCGCTGCGGGCTCCTGTGCAGGGCTTTCCACCCTGCGGCCGGGAAAGTTATCGACCGACGGTTTCGTCGGTGCTGCGGTGCGCTTGGAGTAAAGCTGGCGGAGGTTCTCAAGGAGGGACTGCACCCAAATGACGCGGCAGCTCTCCCACAGTTCCTTGTCAACCTTGCCCATGGAGGCGAGCGTGTTCAGGATGGCCTCCGCCGTTTCGGCTGTAACTCCGGTGACGGCGAGTAGGTACTCCCATCCCATCTTGTCCCAGCAGTCGTAATACTGGCCGTCTGCCGCGCAAAGAAGTTCGAGCAGCTTAAACCAAAAGGCATACCCGTCGTTTCCCCAGTTCTTTTCAAGGATGAACTTTGTCCGGCTCTTTTCCCCGACGTAATGGGGGAAGTAGTCGGCGGTCTGCCTGTTGCTTCTTCCCAAGTCTCGCACCTCCTTTCTGCTGGTGATTTCAAGAGTAGATGATCTTGCTGCCCTCCGCCGTCTTTACAACGTCCACGGACTGCGGGAAACGAGCTTTCATCTCCGGGTCGTGAGTGATAGCCATAATCTTGAGCGAGGAATACCGTTTCTGGATGGCCTCGAGGGCGTCGCAGTAGGCCTGTACACCCTTGTCGTCGAGGAACGGCGGCTCGTCAATAAACAGGAATCCGAGCTGCACTCCTGCGGTGCTGCTCTTGAGCTCCGCCAGCGCAAGGATGACCGAGAGGGCTGCCTTAACGCGCTCACCGCCGGAACGGCTCATGTAGGGCAGAGCTCCGGTCGCTGCATCGTTCACGATAATGTCAAGCGCGGTGACCTCTTTCTTGCTGTTGCTCTTGAGGGTCTTTTCCATGCGCATCTCGATGCTCATGTGGCCGCCTGACATCTGGCTGATGATGCTCGTCGCGGTCGCCTCGAACAGCGGGACGATGCTGCGGACGATGTTGTGCGGGATGCCATCCTGTGAGAAAGCCCGCTTGAGCTCCTCGTAGCCCGCTGCAAGCTGGCCCTGTTCCGTCGCCTGACGGCGAAGGACTTCGAGCTTTGCCTCTGCCGTCTCGATTTCTTCCATCTGCCTGCGGCTGTGTCCGGCCTGCTGGTCCAGCTCCTCAATACGGATGTTGTCCACCGTGAGGGCTGCATCCGCCTCCGCGTACTGCTCCTTGAGCTCGTCAACATCGGCCCGCTCCTTTGCGAGGGTCAGAATCTCCGCGTTGATGCCATCAATCGCCGTCCGGGCCTTTTCTGCGTAGGTCAGGAGCTCCGTGAGGCGGGTCTGCGCTGCGCTCTTTTTAGCCTCCGCTGCCGGGAGCAGCTTTTCCAGCTCGATGTATTTCTTAACGTCCGAAAGCTGCGCTTCAATGCTGGCGAGTTCCGCTGCGTTCTGCCGGAGCTTTTTCAGTTCGTCCTCAACGACGAAGCGGTCAGCCTCGAGACTCTCGATATTGGCTGGGATGGTTTCAAGTTCCTCGTCGATGGCCTTGATGCGCTCTTTAACTTCTGCGAGGCGTTCTTTCTGCGCCGTCAGCTTTGCGAACCGCTCCGAGGCTTTCCGCAGGTCTGCAACGAGGAACCGCTGGGCCTGCAAGTCCTTGCGGCAGTTGAGGTCCGTCGCCTTTTTCTTTGCGGCCTGATACTCAGCGTCGAGCTGCTCGGCGCGCTCCTTGGCTTGCTGCCGGTAGGTTTCCAGTTCCGTCTCGGCCGCAGGCAGTTTCTTTTTCGCCTCCACTGCATCCTGCAGGAAACGGCACTCCGGGTTCTCGACCGGGCAGCCGCAGGTCTCGAGCATGATGGCCCGGGAGCGGATATGCATGACCTCGCTCTCTTTTATGCCGAGCCAAGACTGTACCCGCGCGGTTTCTGCGTTCTTGGTTTGGAGCAGCTTCATGGCCTCTTGGTCTGCTGCGAGATACTGCTCGTCCTGTTCTTCCAGCGCGGTGAGCCGTTCGCTCGCTCCTGCGAGGTCTGCCGCTTTCCGTTCGAGCTCGTCATAGTCCGCGAGGGCCTGCTCATAGCTCCAACACGTTGCCTGTGCAGAAAGTTTTTCGGCCTCGAGGCTGCTTTTCTTTTTCCGCTGGGCAGAGAGCGCGGCCATAACGTCCCGCAGCTTTTCTTCCTTGGGCTGAATCAGGGCCGCCGTTCCCAGCAGCTCCTCCCGCCGTGCGGAAAGTTTTCCGTAACTCTGGCTGCCCGCCTCGACCTCCTCGCGCTTATCGAGGAGAGCCTGCGCATCGGAAATCTGCGCTCTGCAAACAGCCTGCGCGCTGGCGTTCGCGTTCTTCTCCGCAATCCAAGAGCCGAGCTCGCTGGTGAGCTTTTCTGACCGTTTCTGCGCCTGCTTGGCAATGTCGAGCTTTGTCTGCGCCTCGCTCATGGCCTTTGTATGGATGGCCCTGTCTGCTACCGCGCTGGCCTTTTCGATGGCCGTCTTGTTCATGGCTGCCTCGACTGTTGCCTTGTCCGGCATCGCTCGGCCGGTCTCCTCCTGCAAATCCGCGATGCGACGGAGTTCCCGGTTGGCGTCCGCTGCCCGGTTGGCCGCCATGCTCTCCATACGGTCATAAATGCCGAGGCCGAGGATGTTTCCGAGAATTGCCATGCGGTCCGCCTTGTCGGCCTGCAAAAAGAGGCCGTACTGGTCCTGCATGATAAGGCCGGTCGCCTTGAGCGTCAGGCTGTCCATGCCGATGGTGTTCTCGATGATGGCCTGCGTATCGCGGTATTTCTCCGCGCTGCGGTTCTGCCAGCTCTCGTCCACATACTCGGAGAGATTCAGCGTCGCCTTGCCGCTCTTTGTGCGGGTACGGGTCACGCGGTACAGCTTGTCTCCGAGGTAGAATGTAAACTTGATGGAGCCGCTGCGGGCATCCGGGTCGTTGCAAATCCAGCCCGTGAGGTCGCCCTCCCGGGGCTCCTCGAAAAGGGCGTCCAGCATAGCGTCCATAAACAGGCTGGACTTACCTGCGCCGTTCTCGCCGTTGATGGTGGCAAAGGAAATGCCGTCGTAGCTGAACAGCTCGTCGCGGTAGTTGCGGTAGTTCTTGACCTCAATCTCCACCGGCATAAACACGCCGGTCGGGGTCTCAAGGCGGCCTTTTTCCATCGCCTCCGAGATAATCGGACGGGCCAGCTCAATGATGCGCTGGGCGTCCTCCGGGCTCTTTTCCTTTTCGGTGAGGTACTCCGCGAGGTTCTGCTCCGGGCTGTTGTCGCCGTGGAGCTCGTCGCGGTTCACACTTGTCGTGATTTCCTCCGGCGTGATTTCGGAGACGTAGAACACGCCGCCGTCATAGAGCCTTTTCTCAAGGACAGCTTTGTTGAAAGCCTTGTTTGTCTCGTCCGAACAGGTGTAGAGAACGCGGACGATTTTCCCCTTGAGGCGGTCGGGTACAACAACTCGCTCTGCACTCAGCATTGCGCGGACGTCGTCCTCTCCGAGGCGGATGGTCTCGAACTCCCGGTAGGGCGTTTCGACGTACTCGCTCCACGCCTCCCCGTCGTCGTCGATGTCGTGGATGTAAAAGCCTCGCGGCTGGCCCTCGTCGTTGAAGTTGAGACCTGTAATGCTGCCGCAGTAGAACACCGCGCGGCCTGCCTCCGGGAGCTGCTGCGGCCGGTGGATGTGGCCAAGTGCCACGAGGTCGAAGTCTGCGGCTTTCAGAGTGTCGGGGTAGATGACGGGCTCAAACTGTGCAAATAGCGCGGTCTGGCCGCTCTCCATGTTGCATCCCGGGACGGTGAAGTGCGTGGACAGGATGCTCGTCACGCCGGGCTCGCACTGTGCTTTCAGGCCGAGAACGACCTTTGCCAGCTCGTCCGTGAACACCTGCGTTTCCTCCTCTCGAGAGAGGCCCGGGTGCGCTGCCCGATGTACGCCACGGTCAAAGCCCGGAATACACGCTACATCTACGCGCTGCCCGTGGTAGGTGTGGATGTGGAGCACCTCCGGCTCCGTTACGACGCTGACCGAATCATCGCCGTAAAAAGCCGTCGTCAACATCTCAAACTGCTCCTCGCTGTCGTGGTTCGGAGTGCCACGCAGCACAACCGTCGGGGCCAAGTTGGAAAGCCGCCGGATGTGGTCTATGGCCGTCCGGCTCTCGCGGAGACCTCTGTCCGACCATACGCGGGCCTGATGGAAAATATCGCCAGAAACGACGATGAGGTCCGGTCGGTGCTCCTCCGCGTACATCGCCTGAAAATCAAGGCAGCGGCAGATGTCCTGAAAGCGGGCATTCTGTCCGCCGACCTCCGGCCCGGGGAAACTGCCGATGTGCCAGTCTCCGGTGTGCAATACTTTCAGCATCACATATCCTCCTTGAGCAGCTCCTTGATGATGTCGTCGAGCTTGCCGCGCCGCGCTGCATCCGCACGAGACTTCGCGCCCTGAATATTCCTCATTTCATCTTCGGTCGGAACCTGCGCAGAGCCCTTGTGGCCGGAACCGATACTGAACGAAATGTAGTCCAGTGCGAGCTTTGCAAGTTCGGTGCGATCCGGGCTGCGGAACGTCCCGATAGAGCGGCTGAATCGTGCGCCGTTCGTGACAAGGATGGTCACGCAAAGCCGCGTTTCGCGAGGGAGTGTTTCGCTCTCCTTGACCTCAAACATCACCACGTTGTCCGAATTGACGGCGACCATGCCGTCCTGCGAAAGAATCATCATAATCATTTCCTCCATGTATGGTTTCTCTGGCAGTCGCGGCAATAAGCCACTCCGCCGAAATGTTTGCGGCTGTACTCTGCTACGTCGAGGCCGACCTGCTTACCGCAGTCCGCGCAGAACTCGCTGTCGCCGTTCCGGCCCTGCTGTCGGTTGCTCGGCGCGGGCTGCTGCTGGCGAGGCCGCTGCGCCGGTCTCTCGGGCTGCTGCTCCTGCTGGGGCTGCTCCGGTACGACCTCAAAATCCGGCTCCGGCTGCGCATACCCCTCGTCGTCATCGTCCACATAGACCGTATGGCTGGTTTTCGGGCGGCTGCCGTACAGGTCATTCGCCGCGCCAAACATGGACTTTACCGCCTCCTCGCGGACGGCCGGGTTGTCAAGGTTCGGGACAAGGTATGCCACGACAAAGGGCTTTTTGAACTCCTCGATAAGGTAACTGGATTTAATCTGCATCGCGGTGCGGAGGGCGCGGTTGAGGGCCTTGCTCTCGCACATCTCGCTGCGGAACTTCATAAATTCTGCCCGCTGCTTTTCAGTCATCCCGGCCGTCACATCATCCACCGCAATTTCCTTGTGGGCGACGATGGTGACGTTCTCGCCGGTGAGCTGCGGGACGCTGATTCGGACCTCGTGCTTGACGTCCTTGTTGGGGCAGCCTCCGCAGCGAATCGGCTTTCCGATGCTGCGGTTGACCTCAGCGCACTTCTGGCAGGTGGACGGGACGACCGGGCGGCTGGAAAGAATCTTGATGCCTGCGGCTCGCATGAGCTTGGTAAGGCCCTTTTTGGTGAGGGCGTACTTGGCCGGGGTCGCTTTGTGGACGTACCCCTTGCTGTCGCGCCACTCGTCCTTGGCTTTCTCCATCTCATAGATTTCGCCGTCGTTGAGGTTGGTGCTGATGCTCACGGAGTTCATCACCGGCTTTTGGATGTCGGCAATCTCCGTCACGGTCTGCATCGGGACGAGGAGGTTGTACTGCGCGGGCGGGTACTGCTGCGCAATGGTGAGCGCAGCGTGTTTGTTTTGTTCGTTCATGGTTCACGCTCCTGTTGACTTTTGATGTGGAGCGAGATACAATAGGCTTGTCCGACAAGAGGGTCGCGCTTTCGAGCGCGGCTCTTTTTTTATGCCTGTGTATCCGGCTCCTGCTGCTCTGCCGCTGCTGCGGCCTCCTGCTCGTCCAGCTCCTTGAGCAACTGGGTGATGGTCTTGCCTGTCTCCTTGCGGCAGCAGGTCGAGCCCATACCGACGCGACGGGCAGCCGCGCTGCGCAGCTTGCGCGAGCATCTGCCGCAGAGGCAGAAAAGGTTCTGTTCAGCCATGTGGTTCACCTCCTTTCAGTGATTCTTGAGCATCTTGAAGAATGCGTTGTTGATGACGTGGAACGCAAGCAGCGTGACGCCGAGCACGATAAGCCACTCGCCACCAAAGGCGAAGTAGCCACGCGCTGCGTAGCTGGCCGGAATGAGTGCCAGCGCGGCGATGAATCCGCAGATACCGGCCGATAGGACCTCTGCAATCCAGATGGCCGCAATGAGAATCGCTCTGTGAATCTTCCAGTCCATTTAGTGCTCCTTCCTCTTGAGGGCCTGCGCCGTCTCAATGACTGCGCGGCTGTATTTGCTGCTGTGCTGGCCCTTGCTCCATGCGGCTTTCATACCGCTGTCGCCCATGTTGTAAGCCATGAGAGCCTTGTCCGGGTCGTCGTACTTTTGGAACGCCTGCCCGAGGATGTAGAGGCCAGCCTCGATGTTCTGCTCTGGGTTCATCACATCCGTAATGCCGAGTTCCTCGTAGAGCCAGCGGTGATTGCAGACGTTAATTTGCATGAGGCCGAAGTCTCCGGTGTCGCTGACCGCATCCGGCTGGTAGTTGCTCTCCCGCTCGATGACGGCGAGGGCGATTTCAAACGGGACGCCCTGCCGCTCCGCCTGCTCCCGGACGTGCCGTTGCAGCTCGTCGCTCATGGGCACGTCGTAGAGGAGCTCCGGCTCCTGTTCGGCCTCTGGCTGCACCTCCATGTAGGCGAGCGTCACATATTCCGTTGCCGCTGTCTGCTGTGCGAGGTTTGCTGCAGCCGTCGTCGCGCAGGAGCAAGCCGCAATGAGTGCGGTGACTGTGCAGAAAAATGCAACGGCCACAATCTCCATCTTTCTTTTAAGCGCATCCATAATCAGGTGTGGCGGCTGCCGTGAGCGAGCCGACCGTCCTCCGTGCGACGCGGTTGAGAATTTCTTTGACCTCTCCGCTCGTCCGGATCCGGCAGAAGTCGTCGCAAATCTTGATTCGGGTGTTCCCGATGGTGAAGTCCTCCACGACGTTCCCGCTCTGCTTCGCCTCCAACACTTTTTACACCTCCTGTTTTCCGAATTGCTTTCTGTAAATGAGCTTCAAGGTCTGTGCCTTGTTCGTTATCTCGTCGAGGACTTCAAGGTACTGTTCCATGCGCGGCTTTTCTTTCGCGTCGATGACGCCGTCGGCCGCGATGTCGATGATTCCGTCCTTGACCTCCGGCAACGACTTCATTGCCGAAATGAGCTGCAATGTGACCCGCTCGAGCTCTTCCAGCTCAATCGGTGAAATTGTCCCGATGCCGAGCGGGCAGAGGTGCGAGCAGAAATGGTTTTGCAACTCCGGCGCGTTGTAGGTGTCCGACAGCATCAGGACTTCCTCCGGGTGCGGGTTGATGGTTCCGAGCTCGATGTTGGCGAGCCGCGTCCGGTCGATGCCGGTCACCTCTGACGCACCCTCTCTGCTGCCTAACCGGTCGTTCCACGATGCCGCTGCGATTCGTGCCTTGTAGAACACGTTATCTGCGGCTTTCGTTGCCATTTTAGGCATTTATCCCGTGCCTCCTTTCGGTTAAAATATTTACAAGGAAACGCCAAATGTTTGCTTTTGGCGTCATTATTTCGCATCAATGACGCGAAACGGGTCGCTTCGGGTTAAAAAAAAGGTCGTCGTAGGGATAGCCGAGGGCCTGCTTGATTTTCAGGCTCAGCTTGAGGGACGGATTCTTGTCTCCGCTCTCAATCTGTGCGTAGTGGCTCCGGCTCACGCCCAGTCGCTCGCTGAAAGTCTGCTGGGTATAGCCTGCGCCCTCTCGGAGCGTTTGCAGCTTTTTCCGCATTCCGCCTGTCTCCTCCTTTCTGTGTGACCCTTTTGGGGTCTTTCTGCGGTTTATTATAGTCCCTAATTGGGTCAAAGTCAAGTTTTTTTCAAAAATTTTTGCTATTTATGACGCAATTAGCGTCATTTGTCCCCGTGAGGGGATTTTTGTGATACAATATATAAGTCTTAGGGAGGTACGTCTGTATGGATAAGTTTTCTGAACGGTTGGTCGCGCTCCGCAAGGAGAAAGATTTGACGCAGGCCGAGTTTGCCCGCCTCTGCGGCAAGCAGCGCACTACGGTCTCCGGCTACGAGACCGAGGGCAAAGAGCCAGATTTCGCCCTGCTCTGCCAGATGGCGGACTATTTCGGGGTAACCACTGACTATCTGCTGGGCCGCGAGGATGAGCGCGCCCACGGTAACGAGGCGTTCCGTCAGGACAATGCAAATTTCAAGCGAAGATATGACGCCCTCCCGAAAGAGCTCCGCGCCGTCGTCTCCTCGACGTTCGATTCGGTCTATGTGCTGCTCTCCCGGTGCATGAACGCGCAGAACGCAGCAGAGCTGGCCCTGTATCGTGAGCTGTTCTCTGAGCTGCAAACCGGTCGCGGCGAGATAAAGAGCATCCTCGCTGATTGCGGGGGAGACCTGGCAGATGCTTTCCCGCAGATTATGGAGAAGCAGAACACGCTCAAGGCCAAGACCGCCTCTATTCTGGATAGCCTCTTGCAGGCCGATGTTGCGGCCTTAAAAGACAGCAACAAGTAACCTATTGGCCTGCGCTCCGGCGCGGGCCTTTTTTGTTTGGAGGTCATCATGGAGCAGTATCTCATATACCTGCGCAAGTCTCGTTCCGACCTCGAGGCAGAGGCACACGGCGAGGGCGAAACGCTCTCCCGGCACGAGCACACTCTGCTCGAGCTGGCGAAAAGGCAGCATCTCAACGTGACCGATATTTACCGTGAGGTCGTCTCTGGTGACACCATCGCTGCCCGCCCAATGATGCAACGGGTTCTCTCCGAGGTCGAGCAGGGCGTCTGGTCCGGCGTCCTCGTCATGGAGGTCGAGCGTCTGGCGCGCGGCGACACCATCGACCAAGGCATCATCGCGCAGACATTCAAGTTCTCCGGGACAAAAATAATAACCCCTATAAAAACGTATGACCCTGACAACGAGTTCGACGAGGAGTATTTCGAGTTCGGCCTGTTTATGAGCCGCCGCGAGTACAAAATCATCAACCGCCGGTTGCAGCGCGGTCGCCTCGCCTCCGCCAAAGAGGGCAAATGGCCGTCCGGTCTAGCTCCCTTTGGTTATCGTCGGGTAAAGCTCAAAAACGAAAAGGGCTGCTCACTCGAGCCCATCGAGGAGCAGGCCGCAATAGTTCGTATGATTTTCGACCTGTACACGGTCGGTTTGCAGGACGAGGATGGTTCCGCTCGCCCGCTGTCTTTGGGTTCAATCGCCACGAGGCTCAACGATATGCGCATCCCGTCTCCGTCCGGTTCGCAATGGGCAAGAATCACCATTCGCGGAATCATCAAGAATCCGACGTACATCGGCATGGTGCGCTGGGGCAGCCGTGAGACGAAGAAGAAAGTGGTTGACGGCAAGGTCGTTTCTGTGCGCGGTCCTGCCGACCCAGAGAAAGAGTGCGTTTTCAAAGGCATTCACCCTCCGCTCATTCCGAAAGAAACATTTGAGCTCGCAAACGATAAGCTCACCCGGAGTGAGAATACTTCCACGCGCAAAGAAAAGGTTGTCCGGAATCCTCTGGCCGGTCTGCTCGTCTGCTCCGAGTGCGGCAGGCAGATGATGCGGATGATAAACCCTGTCCATCCAGATATGCCGGTCGTGCGCTGCCCTCGTCGCGGCTGCCCGAATTGCTCGAGCTATCTCCCTATCGTCGAGGAGCGCGTCATACAGGGCCTCTCCGAGTGGATGAAAGGCTATGAGCTCGAGTGGAGCTCTGCTGCCGCGTCGTCCTCCGTGTCGTCGGTCGGCGTCCGGGAAAAAGCTCTCACCAGCGCGGAGGCCGAGCTCCGCAAATTGCAGCAGCAGCTCGAACGCACCCACGACTTCCTCGAGCAGGGCATCTACGACACAGACACATTTCTGTCCCGTTCTCGAATGCTCTCCGACAAAATCGCTTCCGCAAAGGATAGCGTCACCCGCTGCTCCCGTGAGTTGACCGAGGAGAAGCTCCGGGAGACCAGCCGCCGTGACATCATCCCTAAGGTTAAGAATTTGCTCGACGTGTACCCGCTGCTCGAAACGGCCGAGGAGAAAAACGCTCTCCTAAAAGAGGTGCTCGAAAAGGTCGTCTACCAGAAGCTAAACGAGAAGCGCAAAAAAAGTCCTGATGGTTTCACCATTGAGATATACCCGCGCATTCCAAAATCCGAAAAATGAAAAGAGAGGGCCGTTTCGGTCCTCTCTTTCTTATAGTTATCGTGTTTAGCCATACTCATTTTCTTCTTTTCATCATAAACCAGAAGGGCTGCTCCGTTCTCCGGGGCAGCCTTTTTGGTTTGGGGAGAGAACCCTCTCAGCCATCTTATTTTTGTTTTTCTGCACAAAATGTTCCGCGGGCAGGGTTTTCCTCTTGACAAGCGGGCAAATGTTTCGTACTATATTTAGTAGTATGGAATCAAAGACGCTGTACGCAGGTTTCTGTGTGACCCCTGTACCCGTTTCAGGCAAAGCGTGCCTGTTTGATATAAAATGGAACCGTAAAGAGAAAAGCCGTATGCTTTTGCCCGTGCCGCCGGTTTTGGGTGGTGCGTATGGTTTTGGTGTCACTTTTTGCATTGAAAGCTCTTTCTATATCATTGCCCGTGTCCTGCTGCGCAGCGTCTCCTGCTTTTAATTTTGCATTGAATTGAAACAAAGGAGAGTGAACGCAATGACCGCGATCGGAGTGATCGTGGCCTTGATCGTTGCTGTTGTCGGCGTGGCTGCGGGCTATTTTATTGGTTACAACAACCGTAAAAAGACTGCCGAAGCCCAGATCGGCAGCGCCGAGGCCGAGGCTACCCGGCTGGTGAACGAGGCGATCAAGACCGCTGACCAGAAGCGCAAGGAAGCGGTTCTGGAAGCAAAGGACGAGGCTTTCCGTCTGAAAGCCGAGGTCGATGCCCAGAAGGCAGAGGCCGACAAGGAGATCAAGCAGCGCCGTGCGGAGATCAGCCGTCAGGAAAACCGCATCGACCAGAAGGAGACGGCGCTGGACCGCAAGACCGAAGCGCTGGAAAAGAAGGAAGAAGAGCTGAAAAAGCGCGCTGCCGAGGCCGAGGAGCGTCTGGCAGAGATCGACGCTCTGCGCGCCAAGGAGATGGAGCGTCTGGAAACGCTGGCCGGTTTGAGCCAGGAGGACGCCCGCGAGGTGCTGCTGCATAAGGTGGACGAGGAGCTGACCCACGAAAAGGCCGTGCGCGTTGCCGCCTACGAGACCGACCTGAAGGAAAACTGCGATAACATCGCCCGCAACCTCATCGGACAGGCCGTCAGCCGCTGCGCTGCCGACCATTGCAGTGAGACCACCGTCAGTGTGGTGCCGCTGCCCAGCGATGAGATGAAGGGCCGCATCATCGGCCGCGAGGGCCGCAACATCCGCGCACTGGAGACCGCTACCGGCGTGGATCTCATCATCGACGATACCCCGGAGGCCATCACCCTGTCCTCCTTCGACCAGACCCGCCGCGAGGTGGCCCGCATGACGCTGGAGCGCCTGATCGGCGATGGCCGTATCCACCCTGCCCGCATCGAGGAGACGGTGGAAAAGTGCCGCCACGATCTGGAACTGCAGATGAAGCGCGAGGGCGAGCGTGCGGTGATGGAGCTGGGCATCCACGGCCTGCACCCCGACCTGATCAAGCTGATCGGCCGGCTGAAGTACCGCACCAGCTTTGGCCAGAACGCCCTGACCCACAGCATGGAAGTGGCTTGGGTGGCCGGTCTGCTGGCAGGCGAGATGGGCGTGAACGTTACCATGGCACGCCGCGCCGGTCTGCTGCATGATATCGGCAAGGCACTGGATCACGAGATCGAGGGCAGCCACGTCCAGATCGGCGTGGACATCTGCCGCAAGTACAAGGAGAACACCCAGATCATCCACGCCATTGAGGCACACCACGGCGACGTGGAGCCCAAGACCCCGCTGGCCTTCATCATTCAGGCTGCCGACGCCATCAGCGCCGCCCGCCCGGGTGCCCGCCGCGAGAACGTGGAAAGCTACGTCAAGCGTCTGGAAAATCTGGAGGAGATCTCCTCCAGCTTCGAGGGCGTGGAGCAGGCCTTTGCCGTACAGGCAGGCCGCGAGGTGCGCATTCTGGTCAAGCCCGACGTCATCAGCGATGATCAGGTCATCCTGCTGGCACGCGCCATTGCCAAAAAGATCGAGGATACGCTGGATTACCCCGGCCAGATCAAGGTCAACGTCATCCGCGAGAGCCGCGCTGTGGAGTACGCAAAATAAAGCTTTTTCCGCAGGCTGCCGTGTTTTTTGCACGGCAGCCTGTTTTTTTGCGCCAAAATGATTGCATTTCCTGTTAAAAAAAGGTATCATGGATGCAGAAGAAAGCAAAAAGAACTGTGTCCGTGCGGACGCAGACCCGCAACGACCCCGGAACGGAAAGGAGCATCGTTCTATGAAAAACTGGAAGAAATTACTGGCCTGCCTGCTGGTCGGCTTGATGGCGCTGACCGTATTCACCGCCTGCGATGCCAGCGTAGGCGCACCGATGAGCCCCAAGCGCTCGGACGCCGAAAGCGCAAAGGCACTGTGCGAGAGCTTTAAAGGCGTGACCTACGATGAAGAGCTGAGCGAAAAGGCTTACTATATTGCCTACTGGGTCGCCGGTACTTCGGTGTCCTGTTCGACCAATGCTAATAAGACCGAACTTTACCGTGTGGGCAGTGCCAACGACAGCGCGAAAATCAACCTTTTACAGCATAACTACGCCACTGCGTTTGACAGCATGGGCATCGGCAAGGGCATCGGCGGCGGCATGGGCGCAGATGACTTTATCCCGGGCTTTTACATTGATACAGATCTGGATTCCAGAAAAGACTATATCAGCTTTACTCTGCCGAATGACGGTCGTGTGACCGACACCATGACCAAAGCCGCAAAGGGCAAGACCAAACTGGGCGTTGCCTATGTGGTAAAGGACGGCGTAAGCTACGCCGTGGTGCTGTTTGGGTGAATTTCATTACAACAAACAAAGCAGCCGCTGCACGAGAAAGTGCAGCGGCTGCTTTGTTTGTGCTGGGATACGATCAGCCCTTCAGGAAAGCCGGCAGAGGCTTGCCCTCCTTGAGCCACTGGTGATACTCGGCGGTGGCGGCAAATTCCACGTCACCGGCAGAGTTCAGCGCGGTCTCTACCGAGTCCTGCACCACGCCGATGATGAAGCCCACGCCCACCATCTGCATGGCGATGTCGTTGGAGATGCCGAACAGCGAGCAGGCCATGGGGATCAGCAGCAGGGAGCCGCCGGCCACGCCGGAAGCGCCGCAGGCACCCAGAGCGCTCATGGCGCTCAGCACGATGGCGGCGGGCAGGGACACCTGAATGCCCAGCGTATTGGCCGCTGCCAGCGTCATGATGGTAATGGTGATGGCGGCACCGTCCATGTTGATGGTAGCGCCCAGCGGGATGGACACGGAATACATATCCTTGTCCAGACCCAGCTTTTCACACAGGGACATATTCACAGGGATGTTGGCTGCAGAACTGCGGGTGAAGAAAGCGGTCAGGCCGGATTCCTTCAGGCAGCGGAATACCAGCGGGTACGGGTTGCGGCGCAGGTAAACGAACATGATAAAGGGGGAAACGATCAGCGCCATGAACAGCATGGTGCCCACCAGCAGCGCCAGCAGCTTGCCGTACTGGGTAAAGATGGCCAGACCGTTGCCGGAAACGTTGGTGTACACCAGACCCATGATGCCGAAGGGTGCCAGATTGATGATCCAGCGCACGATCTGGGAAACGGCGTCGGCGGTGTTGGCCAGAAAGACCTTGGTGCTCTCTGCGCCGATCTTCTTCATGGCAATGCCGAACATACAGGCCCAGAACAGAATGCCGATGTAGTTGCCGTTCATCAGGGCGCTGACGGGGTTGGCCACAAAGTTGGTCAGCAGGGTGCTCAGCACCTCACCCAAGCCCTGCGGGATCACATCGGACTGTGCCGCATCGGCCAGTACCACCTTGACCGGGAACATAAAGCTGGTGATGACCGCAATGGCTGCCGCCAGAAAGGTGGTGAGCATATACAGCCAGATCACGGTGCCGAAGCGGCGGTCCAGCTTGGACGAGCCCTGTGCCAGTGCGCTTGCCACAATGACGAACACCAGCACCGGGGCAATGCCCTTCAGCGCACCGACGAACAGGCTGCCCAGCTCGCCTACCCAACCCGCGCCCGGCGCAACAAGCGCCAGCACCGAACCGACTGCCAGGCCGATCAGGATGCGCAGGATCAGGCTGGTCTGGTTGTATTTTGCTACAACCGCTTTCAAGGTTTTCATATCGTAACACTCCTCTTGAACTGTACGCCTAGTGCGTACATTTTCCTGTTTCTTGTGCGAGAACAGTTGTCATTATAGCATATACGGCAAAAAAGAGAAAGTGTTTTCGGCTATTTTGCAGTCCAAAACGGTGTTTTTTGTAAACTTTTGCAAAGTTGTCTTGAAAACTGTACTTGCATAAAATACAGTTTTGCGGTTTTGACGAGGAACAGAACCCTCTCAGGGAAGTACCCCTTCGGTCTGCATCCCCGGCTCCCCTGCCATACCAAATTTATATACAATGCAACTTTTACTTGCCAAACTATTGTCTTTTGCTGGAAAGTATTGTATACTCGTCTTGTTCAATGCAAGTGTTACTTGCCAAAATATCCGAATATTTGAAAAGAAACACTTGTCAATACAGACGAGAAAGAGAGGACACCCCTATGAACGAGACCGTAACCAAGCGCTTTCTGCTTTACTTCCGCCTGATGCTGCTGGTCTGGATCCTGATCGCAAATGCCATCATCCACCTGACCGGCATGGAGTACAGCTGGCTGATCTTCCTGAGCAACATCATGATGTTCACGCTGGAGGGCGATGTGAAGGATCGCCTTGTCACTGTGGAGCTGGGCGGCCTTGTGGGTCTGGTGCTCACCGTGGCGGCGCTGCTGTCCATCAGTGCCCTGACCCCTGTTCTGGGCGATTTCCTCGGCTTTATCCTGCCGCTGGCCGTGGTGCTGTTCATCCTCATCATCCTGCACCCCTATGCACCCAAGGTGCTGAACAACGTGGGCTTTGCCTACCTGACCGTGGCCTGCATCGATATCCCTGCCCTGACCGCCCATCTGCCGCAGTTCTTTATCACCTTCATCGTGGGCTCTGTGCTCTTTAACGGTGTCTGCGTGCTGCTGATGAAGCCCGCCAAGGCGCTGGCTGTGCGCAGCGCGGAGAAGCAGGGCGCATAAAAAAGTATATTTCTGCCGCTATCCCTTGATTTTTTTGTTCCGGCGTGCTACAATCAGCGTAGTTTCATCCTGTCCAAAACATTGATGCGGACAAACTGAAGCCCCGCTTTTCATGCCGCAGAGAGGGCTGCCCCGGTTTTCCGGGTGCTGCAAGCAGCCTGCCATGACCCCGGCTTCTACCACCGCAGAGTGCAGAGGCGAACCTCTGCCGGGCGTGCCCGTTACAGCACTGCGAGGGGCGCGTTTCCCCGCCGGGGAGCGCGCAATTCGGGTGGAACCGTGGAACGCAGACATTTAATCGGCGCTTCATCCCGTGAGTTTTACGGGGTGAAGCGCTTTTTATTTTTGTTCAACACCACATTGTCAAAGGAGAATCTACTATGAAGATCATCTACAAGGACGGTCATGTGGACGAGTGCCCGCAGGATCAGGAGCTGCACGTTATCCGTCACACCGCTGCTCACGTTATGGCACAGGCCATCAAGCGCCTGTATCCGCAGGCTGATTTTGCCTTCGGCCCTGCCACCGAGAACGGCTTCTACTACGACGTCGATCTGGGCGACCAGAAGCTGAGCGACGAGGATCTGGCCAACATCGAAAAAGAGATGCGCAAGATCGTCAAGGAGAATTTGCCCATCAAGCCCTTCATCCTGCCCCGCGCCGAGGCCGTGAAGCTGATGGAAGAGCGCAAGGAGAACTACAAGATCGAGCACATGGCTGATCTGGCCGATGAGACCGAGTTCAGCTTCTTCCAGCAGGGCGAGTACGTGGATATGTGCATCGGACCCCACCTGACCTACACCAAGGCACTGAAGGCTTTCAAGATCACCCAGCAGTCCGGCGCATACTGGAAGAACGACAAGGAAAACAAGATGCTGACCCGTATCAACGGTGTGGCATTCCACAACCAGGAAGAGCTGGAAGCCTGGGAGAAGGAGCAGCAGGAGGCCCGTGAGCGCGATCACCGCAAGATCGGCAAGGAGATGGGCCTGTTTATGACCGACGACCTGGTGGGCCGCGGCCTGCCCATGTTCCTGCCCGCAGGCTACACCGTCTGGCAGGAGCTGGAGAACTATATCAAGGAGAAGGAGCGTGCACGCGGCTACCTGCACGTTATGACCCCCTGCATCGGCACTGTGAACCTGTACAAGACCTCCGGCCACTGGGATCACTACCGCGAGAACATGTTCCCCGCCATGGAGATGGAGGGCGAGAGCTATGTCCTGCGCCCGATGAACTGCCCCCACCATATGATGATCTACGCAAATCGTCCCCACTCTTACCGTGACCTGCCCATGCGCATCGGTGAGATCGCACACGATTTCCGCTACGAGTCCTCCGGCACCCTGAAGGGCATTGAGCGCGGCCGCCACTTCTGCCAGAACGATGCCCACCTGTTCTGCACTCCGGAGCAGATCAAGAGCGAGGTCGCCGATGTCTGCAACCTGATCTTCGAGACCTACAAGGACTTCAAGATCACCGATTACCGCTGCGTTCTGTCTCTGCGTGACCCCGCCGACAAGAAGAAGTACCACGACGACGATGCCATGTGGAACCACGCCGAAAACGCTCTGCGCGAGGTGCTGACCGAGCTGGGCATCCACTTCACCGAGGAGATCGGCGAGGCTGCCTTCTACGGCCCGAAGCTGGACGTGAACGTGAAGCCCGCCGTGGGTGCTGAGTATACCCTGTCCACCTGCCAGCTGGACTTCTGCCTGCCCGCAAAGTTCCACCTGACCTATGTGGACAAGGACGGCTCCGAAAAGACCCCCGTTGTCCTGCACCGCGCCATCCTTGGCTCTCTGGACCGCTTCATGGCCTACCTGATCGAGGAGACCAAGGGCAAGTTCCCCACCTGGCTGGCTCCCACGCAGGTCAAGGTGCTGCCCGTGTCCGAAAAGACGCTGGAGTACGCACAGGACGTGACCGAGAAGCTGTCTGACGCCGGTATCCGTGTTGTGCTGGATGACGACAACCAGAAGATCGGCTACAAGATCCGTGCCGCACAGCAGGTGGACCGCGTGCCCTATATGCTGGTGCTGGGCGCCAAGGAAGCCGAGGCCGGCAATATCTCCGTGCGCGACCGCAAGGGCGAGACCACCGAGATGAGCCTTGAGGACTTCATCGCCAAGGTCACCACCGAGATCCGCACCCGCAGCCTGTAAGGTATAATATAAGAACGAGGGCGCTGCACAGCATTTTGTGCAGCGCCCTTTTTTGGTTCACCAGAGGAGAGAGCACAGCAAAAGCCCCGCTCCCTTGTGCGCAGGAGCGGGGCTTTCGACTTACTGGTGACTCGAACAAAAAAGGAAAAGGAAAAAGGAGAACGATCTATCTGTCACGCCGGGCGGCGGGAACTGTGTCGGAGCAGCCGGGCTGCCGCCGCAGCGGGAACAGCGGAGAAACTTGTGGAGCGTTACTCCACGTCCTGCAGAGCGGCGTAATCTTCCTCGCCGGTGCGGATCTTGACCACGCGGGTCACGTTGTAGACAAAGATCTTGCCATCGCCGATGTGGCCGGTGTACAGCGCCTTCTTGGCGGCCTCCACCACAGCGTCCACGCTGATGCGGGAGACGATAACTTCCACCTTGATCTTGGGCAGCAGGGTGGTATCCACCGGCACGCCGCGGTACTTTTCCGGCGTGCCCTTCTGGATGCCGCAGCCCATGACCTGCGTTACGGTCATGCCGGTGACGCCCAGATCATTCAGGGCAGTCTTGAGCTGATCGAACTTTGCCAGCTTTGCAATGATGGATACCTTGTGCATACCGGTGTCGTAGACGCCATCGTGGATCACAGGCTCGCGCACCACCGGCACGGCAGCATCCATCTGCTTTGCCGAAGCCTGGGTGATATCGTCCTCGCCCAGATCAGTGTTCTCGTTTGGGGTCATGGCAGCGGAGTTTGCATCCGAGATGGCAAAGCCTGCATAAGCGGAAGCCAGACCGTGCTCGTGGATGTCCAGACCGTCGATCTCCACCTCGGCGGGCACACGCAGGCCAAGGGTCTTATCAATGATCTTAAAGATGATGAACATCACGATCACAACGTAGGCATCCACGCAGACCAGACCCAGCAGCTGGGTGCCCAGCTGTGCCAGACCGCCGCCGTAGAACAGACCGGCATGGGCAGTGTTGGAGCCGGTGGAGAACAGACCCACCGCAATGGTGCCCCAGACGCCGTTTGCAAAGTGGACGGAAACAGCACCTACGGGGTCATCCACCTTGGCGATCTTATCGAAGAATTCCACGCTCAGCACCACAAGGATGCCGGCCACAAAGCCGATAAAGAAAGCGCCGAAGGGAGAAACGGTATCGCAGCCTGCGGTAATGGCCACAAGGCCTGCCAGAGAGCCGTTCAGGGTCATGGAGACATCCGGCTTACCGTAGCGCAGCCAAGTGAAGATCATGGTCACGCAGGTAGCAACGGCTGCGGCGAGGTTGGTGTTGAAGCAGACCAGACCGGTCAGGGTCATAGTGGCATCGGTGGACAGGCTTAGGGAAGAGCCGCCGTTGAAGCCGAACCAGCAGAACCACAGGATGAACACGCCCAGCGCACCGGCGGTCAGGTTGTGGCCGGGAATGGCGTGGGGGTTGCCGTCTTTGTCGTATTTGCCGATGCGGGGGCCGAGCATTGCGGCACCCAGCAGGGCGATCACGCCGCCCACATTGTGAACGGCTGCGGAACCGGCAAAATCATGGAAGCCCATGCTCTGCAGCCAGCCGCCGCCCCACATCCAGTGGCCGCAGATGGGATACACCACCAGCGAGATGGCGGCGGAGTACACGCAGTAGGCCTTGAAGTTGGTGCGTTCGGCCATGGAGCCGGAGACGATGGTGGCTGCCGTAGCGCAGAACACGGTCTGGAACACGATGTACACCCACAGGGGGATATCCAGACCCAGATGGCTGTAATCGCCCTGAATGAAGGGATCGAAACCGCCGATCAGTGCGCCGGTGCCGCCGAACATCAGGCCGAAGCCGATGAGCCAGTAACAGGGCGTGCCGATGCAGAAATCCATCATGTTTTTCATCAGGATGTTGCCGGTGTTCTTTGCCCGGGTGAAGCCGGCTTCGCATAGGGCGAATCCGGCCTGCATGAAGTACACTAGAAACGCTCCTACGAGCGTCCAGCAGGTGTTGACGGAGCTAAACATACTTTCCTACCTCCTACGGTCGTTTTTTGCACAGGGAGCCCTCTATTCTCTCCGTGCGGCAGTATCCCCGAAAACACAAAAGGCGCTGGCGGAATTGCTTCCGTCAGCGCCTTTGCTTTCGATGGCACGAGTATAGTCTCTTTGTGCAAACCTGTCAAGTATTCATCTCAAGGTTTTACGTTTTTCACAACACGGTGAAACGCTGCCGTGCTAAAGTTTGGCAAATCTTTTGCCTGTCAGCCGTTTTTGCCGTCCTTCGGAGAGCCGGACTTGTCCCTTTCCTTGGCGTTGGCCGGGCGATGGCCGCCCTCCATCTCCCAGTGCAGCAGCATACTCATCAAAGCGCGCAGCGCAAAGGTAGCCGCCAGCGGCACCACCGACTCCAGATTCTGCAGCAAAAAGGTCTTGGCGATCTCTGCCGACATCAGAAATTCCAGCGCGGTGGTCAGGCCGCTGCTCATTTCATGGTGGAAGTCCCGGTGGTCGTTGAAGAAGGTGGCGCGGACATAGTAAAAAGTGGCCTTGGCCAGACTGGTGATGATGATGAACAGACCCACCACCTCGGCAAGACCGGCGATCATGGGCACTGCAGTTTCCAGAAAGGCATCCAGCAGGTGGGTGAGGTTCAGGTTGAACAGGGTCAGTCCTTGCATGATCTCCTCCGCAGCTTACAGCAGGGTCTTGACGTAAGCGGCCAGCTCCTCGTCCTTGCAGGAGGCAAAGAACAGCTCAGAGAACTTTGCACCCGCCACAGCGCCCTTCAGCAGATCCTGATCGATGCTCTTCAGGCACTCGATGAGGGGCTTGAAGGTGGCAGCGCGCACGCCGTCCAGAATCTTCTTGTTGCGCTGCTCGGGCACAACGCGCTCCTTGGGGTAGCCCTGACCGTGGCCGAAGCCGAACAGCTTCTCAAAGCAGTACTCGAGGTTCAGCTCACCGCCCCAGCCGAAGCCCTTGGCAAAGGGCATGGCAACGGCGTTGCCGTCGTTGACGTGGGCAAAGGTGTAGGCATCCACGGGATCCTCAACGTGGCCGCAGATGACGCCGGGGAAGCTGTTCAGTGCCAGCATGGCGCCCTCGCCGGTGCCGCAGCCGGTAACAACGTAGTCCGCAGCGCCGCTGTTCAGCAGGATAGCAGCCAGAATGCCGCACTGCACATAGGTCAGCTGTGCAGCATCGTCGGCGGCGTACATGCCGTAGTTGACCACCTCGTGGCCCATGGGCTCCACCACCTTCTTCAGGGCAGCTTCAATGATGCCGTTCTTGGCGGCCTGACTGTTCTCGTTGATAAGTGCGATCTTCATAACAATGGTTCTCCTTCTTATTTTTCCCTGCGGTGCGCAGGTGTTATACAAAGTCCTCCCGCATGGGGGTAAAGAAATCCAGCATCACGCCGCCCTCCAGACAGACACAGCCGTGCATGACGCCGTTCTGCTTGAGCAGGGTGTCGCCGGGGCCTACCTCCCGGGTCTCGTCCCCGATGGTAAAGCGGTATCGCCCGGAGACGATATAGGTGATCTGGGTGTGGGGGTGGCAGTGCATGGCACCCACGCCGCCGGTCTCAAAGGTGTTTTCCACACACATGGCGTCCTTGCTATACGCCAGCACGCGGCGCTGCACCCCGGGGCTACAGGGTTCCGGGGCAATCTCGGCATGGGGCACCCAAGGGATATCCTGATGTGCTTTTTCCATTATAGCATAACATCCTTTCCCGTACAAATGCAAAAGGGACTGCCACACAACGCTGTGCGGCAGTCCCCGGGGTCAGAACTGCGGAGTGCCCTCAGCGTTTACTGGGGCTGCTTGCCGATGTAGGCCAGAATGCCGCCGTCCACATACAGGATCAGGCCGTTGACAAAGTCAGAGGCCTCAGATGCCAGGAACACAGCGGGTCCGCCCAGATCCTCGGCCTCGCCCCAGCGGCCTGCGGGGGTCTTGGCAACGATGAACTGGTCGAAGGGGTGACGGCTGCCGTCGGGCTGGATCTCGCGCAGCGGTGCGGTCTGCGGGGTAGCGATGTAGCCGGGTCCGATGCCGTTGCACTGGATGTTGTAAGCGCCGTACTCGGAAGCGATATTCTTGGTCAGCATCTTCAGGCCGCCCTTTGCTGCTGCATAAGCAGAAACGGTCTCACGGCCCAGCTCGCTCATCATGGAGCAGATGTTGATGATCTTGCCGCCGCCCTGTGCGATCATATCGGGGATGATGGCCTTTGCCACGATGAAGGGAGCGTTCAGATCAACATCGATGACCTGACGGAACTGAGCAGCGCTCATCTCGGTCATGGGGATGCGCTTGATGATACCGGCGTTGTTGACCAGAATGTTGATGTGGCCGACTTCCTCGGTGATCTTTGCCACCATTGCATTGACGGCATCCTCATCGGTAACGTCGCAGACGTAGCCGTGAGCCTTGATGCCTGCCTCTGCATAGGAAGCCAGACCCTTGTCCACCAGCTCCTGCTTGATATCATTGAACACGATGGTAGCGCCGTTGGCTGCCATAGCCTTTGCAATTGCCATGCCGATGCCGTAGGATGCGCCGGTGATCAGCGCCACCTTGCCGGTCAGGTCAAAAGATTTGGGAGTGCACTGTGCCATAATAAAGTCCTCCTGTCAAAAATCGTATTCTACACGGCGCAAATTGCAGCCGTGCTGCTTTGCAAAGCGCGTCGTATCCGGCTGTGCCGGAGTGCGCTCTTACTTGTATACCAGTCTAGCATCCTTTGCAGGAAGTGTCAAGGCACATTCTTGTGAAGTTTTGTTGTACTTTCTTTAGATTTTCGCTTTTATGCCGAAAAACAGCACGAAAAACCGTCGTTTTTCAGCGCGATAGTTTGTGCAGGCTGACGCGCCTTGTCACGGTGCACAAGATATTCCGACGATCTTTGGGCTTGTTGACAAGTTTGGACGACCTTTGTCTTTTACCCCAGCTTTTTCTTCTGCTGGCGCGCCACGATGGGCATCAGCAGGGGGATGGGCACAAGGCGTTGGGCGCTGGTGCACAGCCGCATAAAGGCAGAGGGCACGATGATGGTCTTACGGTGCATCATGCCCAGCAGGGCCTCCTCTACGCACAGCTCGGGGGTAATGCCATGCAGGGCAAACACCACCCCGGCACGGTCGTTGAACTCGGTGTCCACCGGGCCGGGGCAGAGGGCGCAGACGTAGACGGGGCTGTGCATCTCCCGCAGCTCCTCAGCCACGCCGCGGGTCATGCTGACCACATAGGCTTTGCTGGCGTAGTAGCCCGCCATATAGGGCCCGCCGGGCAGCAGCCCCGCAGAGGATGCCACATTCAGGATGGTGCCGCCGCCCTGCGCGTGCATCTTGCGCACCACGGCGCGGAACAGCCGCGCCATGGCGGCAACATTCACTTGGATCATCTCTTCCTCGCGGGCTTCCTCCGTTTCCAGAATGCTGCCGCAGACGCCGAAACCGGCGTTGTTGATGAAGATGTCGATGTGCTCCTCGGCCAGTACTTCGCACAGGCGGCTGCACTCCTCGGCGCGGGAGAGGTCGGCAGTTTCGATGCGGCAGTCGGTGCCGTGGGCTGCGTGCAGCTCCTTGGCAAGGGTCTGCAAACGGTCGGCGCGGCGGGCGGTCAGGATGAGCCGACAGCCCATGGCGGCATACCGGCGGGCGAACTCCCGGCCGATGCCGGAACTTGCTCCGGTGATCCAGATGGTCTTTTGCATGGTGGTTCTCCTTTTTCTTCTCGCCCCAAGAACAGGGCTTTCTGTACTTGTTGCCCTTATTTTAGCATAGTTTGCCCGTGCTTTCTATGCAATTTTCGTAAACGATGCAAAAGAGAACCCGAAACGCCGCAGGCGTTTCGGGTTCTCTCATAAATATTATTTCAGCAGGTTATCGTTCTCGAAGTAGTCGATGCGCATGGCCTTGCGCACCTCGTCCAGCGTGGCGGCAGCGGTCTTTTCGGCGTAGGCGCTGCCCTCTTTGAGGATCTCCACCACCTCGGGCAGGCGCTGCTCCCACTCCTTGCGGCGGGTGCGGATGGGCTCCAGCTCAGCCTGCATGACGCTGTTCAGGAACTTTTTCACCTTCATATCGCCCAGACCGCCGCGCTGATAGTGCGCCTTGACCTCGTCCAGATTCTGGTACTCCGGCCAGAACTCGGCAAAGTGCTCGGGGCGGCAGAAAGCGTCCAGATAGATGAACACCGGGTTGCCCTCCACCTTGCCGGGGTCCTGCACCCGCAGGTGGTTGGGGTCGGTAAACATGGACTTGACCTTCTTCTCGATGTCCTCCGGTTCCTCGGACAGGTAGATGCAGTTACCAAGGCTCTTGCTCATCTTGGCCTTGCCGTCAATGCCGGGCAGACGCAGGCAGGCGGCGTTCTGCGGCAGAACGATCTGGGGCTCTACCAGCGTTTCACCGTAGACGGAGTTGAATTTGTGCACGATCTCGCAGCACTGCTCGATCATGGGTTTCTGATCCTCACCGGCGGGCACGGTGGTAGCCTTGAAGGCGGTGATGTCGGCAGCCTGACTGATGGGGTAGCAGAAGAAGCCCACCGGGATGCTGGCTTCGAAGTTGCGCATCTGGATCTCGCTCTTCACGGTGGGGTTGCGCTGCAAACGGCTGACGGTGACCAGATTCTGGTAGTAGAAGCTCAGCTCGGTCAGCTGCGGCACCATGGACTGGATGAAGATGTGCACCTTGTTGGGGTCCAGACCGCAGGCCAGATAGTCCAGCGCCACCTGCAGAATGTTCTGGCGCACCTTCTCCGGGTTGTCGGCGTTATCGGTCAGCGCCTGCGCGTCGGCGATCATGATAAAGATCTCGTCATATTCGCCGGTGTTCTGCAGCCGCACCCGCTCCTTCAGAGAGCCGACATAGTGGCCAACGTGCAGGCGGCCGGTGGGACGGTCGCCGGTCAGAATAACTTTTTTCATGATGTTCTCCTTTGTCAAGGATTTGACCCCCTCCGACAAGCCTTGCGGCATTGCCAGCTCCCTCAAGGGAGCGCCTTTTCGCCTTACTGCACCGTAAAGCTGCGTGGCAAGAGGTTCCTTTTATACTTTATAGTGTGTTAAGTATAGCCCCCCGGGGCGGTGCTGTCAACAAGGCCGCCGGAAAAAGAAAAAAGCGATGGAAAATTTCCATCGCTTTGCTGGCGCCTCTTGCCTGACTCGAACAGGCGACACCCTGATTAACAGTCAGGTGCTCTAACCGACTGAGCTAAAGAGGCATCTATATAAAACGGCATACAGCCGTTTTTACTACTATAAAATGGTGACCCGTACCGGAATCGAACCGATGTTAAAGGCGTGAGAGGCCTCTGTCTTAACCGCTTGACCAACGGGCCATACGTCCATTTTGCATCAGGTGTTCGCACCCGACTTGGCTATTTTAGCATACCGGGTGCCCTTTGTCAACAGCAAATTTTGATTTTGTTTGAAAAAAGTAAATTTTTCCACCGCAGCCCCGGACCGGCAGCAAACACCGCGCCCGCTGCCGTTCTATGCGGCCTTTTATAAAGGAACGATAAAATGGTGAAACCTGAATTCGGATAGTTGACAATGTGGTAAAATGTGGTACTCTTAGGGTGCAAAAACGCTTTTGAGGAGGGCTTATAGTATGGCTATGAAAATGGATCGTCGTGCATTTTTAAAGACTTCTGCTGCGGTGGCAGTGGCAGTATCTATGACCGGACTGCTGGGCGGCTGCAGTGATGGTGCTATCGGCACGGATTTCGGCCTGTTTCAGGCAACCGCAGGCGCAGCTACATGTGGTACTAACGCCGACGGCTGGGGTAGCTCCCCGGAAAGCGGATGGGAGGGCTATATCAAGGTCAAGGTGCGTATCAAGGATACCTCCGGCATGAAAAAGCCTGATCTGCTGCGCGCAAGGACCTTTTTCTTCCTGAAGATCAATGGACAGTTGGTTGAGAGTTATACCGATGGCGGTCTGCTGTCAAACGGCGGCTATATCAAGCTGGAGGAGGGTCAGTTCAAAGAGGACTGGATGTGCGTTACGCTGAAGGAAGACCAGAAAGCACTGTACGAGGCTGTTGCAGCCAAGAAAGCCGAGGTTACTTTTGCGATTTCGAGCGCGCGCACAACGGAAAACTATAAGCTGGATTATGCGACCGAAACCTTCGTAAAGCAGACCGTCTGATACCGCAGAACAAAGTTTTCTGAGTGATACCCGATACAGGAGGTGCATTGCTATGATCGACCGCAGAACATTTCTCAAGCTCAGTGCCGGGGCACTGGTGCTGACCGCCGCAGGGGCTTTGACCGGCTGCGGAGGGATGAATGACCGTCCGAAGGTGACGATCGACGGAGTGGTGTTTATGTGCGAAGCTCCAGTTATAACCGGTGGCAGCGGCTATGCTGTGCGCTATTGTCCGCTGTTCGCGATTCAGAATGATACCGGCGAGCGGGTAATATTGGAGCCGAAAGATATTACTGGCACCTTTACGGATATGGAAAATAATATGTATCCACTGGAATTTATTCGCAATGAACTGACAGTGGAGCCGCATAGTTATCAGGAATATGGCAGTTCAGCAAAGTTCTGTCTGGAAAGTGAAAATCGGGTTCCTGCAGAATACAGCAATGGTACGTTCATAATGCGGGTAGCCTATCATAATCAAACTGCCGTATTCCGTTACGATGGAAAAACTATTACCCCCAGCAAAGAATAAGATTCGGACAACATTTTGCCGCCGGGCACTTCTGGAAACAGGAGTGCCCGGCGGCTTTTTGTTTTGTGCTGCATTACCTGTTCTTTACATTGGGGCTGGCATTGTGCACAAAGTTTTACGCACTTTTTGCACGTCCATGGTCGCGGCAAGGGCGGCAAAGCGGTAGAATAAGGCCGTTCCCAAGGAAAACACAAAAAGACAGTGCCGGGCGGGCGCCCGGGCTTTTAATGGAGGAAATTCTATCATGAAAAAGATCTCTCGTCGTTCGTTTCTGACCGTTTGCGGTGCAGCTGCTGCGGCTGCTGCCCTGACCGCCTGCGGCGGCTCTGCTTCTTCCGCATCCGGCACCGCTGCTTCTGCTTCCGCCACCGCTTCTTCCGCTGCCGGGCAGGCAGCCGGCACCCTGAGCGGCAACGTTGCGACCGGCGGTTCTACTTCCATGAAGAACGTCATCGCTGCCCTGACCGAGGGCTTTGCCGAGGTTGAGCCGGGCGTCACCGTCAGCTACGACCCCACCGGTTCCGGCGCAGGCATCACCGGCGCTACCGACAAGACGCTGGACATCGGCCTGTCCTCCCGCGCTCTGAAGGATGATGAGAAGAACGATGTGGACGGCACTGTCGTGGCGCTGGACGGCATCGCCATCGTTGTGAACAAGGACAGCAAGGTCGCTGACCTGACCGTGGAGCAGCTCAAGAAGATGTTCACCGGCGAGATCACCAACTGGAAGGAGGTCGGCGGCGATGACGGCGAGATCGTTCTGGTGGGTCGTGAGGCCGGTTCCGGCACCCGCGATGGCTTTGAGAGCATCGTGGACGTGAAGGACAGCTGCAAGTACGCACAGGAGCTTACCGCTACCGGCGCTGTCATCAGCGCTGTGGAGGCAAACCCGCTGGCCATCGGCTACGCTTCTCTGTCCGCTGTGGGCGACACCGTTGCCATGGTCACCGTGGAGGGTGTGGAGTGTAGCGAGGACACCGTCAAGGACGGCAGCTACAAGATCCAGCGTCCCTTCGTGTTCGTCACCAACAAGAGCGCTGCCCTGTCTGAGCAGGCACAGGCCTTTGTGGACTTTGCCACCAGCAAGGACGCTGCCGACCTCATCCGCACCGCAGGCGCTGTGCCCGTGAACGAGTAATTGCCGGGTGGTTTGCCGGGGAGTTTCCCCAGCGAATGATCCGAGGGTGGGACCCTGTTGCCGCAGGCAATAGGGCGGGAGCTGGAAGCCCCGAATTTCGCGGGGAAAGCTCCCCGGTGAACCGCCTGCCCTGCATCTGAACAAGAGAACTGCCGCGTCGGCCTGCCCTAAAAGGCTGGGCTGGTGCGGCTTTTTATAGGATCGCGTTATGAAAAATACAACCTCTTCTCTGCGCCGGGTACGGCTGCCCCGTACCCCCGCCGACTGGCTGGAAGCGGTGATGAATTTCATCTTCTTTCTGTGCGGAATGCTGGCGGTGTGCTGTGTGGTGCTCATCTCGGTGTACATGGTGGTCTCCGGCGTGCCGGCTATCCATAAGATCGGCATTTTCAAATTTCTGTTCGGCACAAAATGGGCGTCCACCGCGGCAGAGCCGCTGTTCGGCATTCTGCCCTTCATCCTGTCCAGCGTCTACGGCACGCTGGGCGCCACCATCCTCGGCGTACCCATCGGCCTGCTGACGGCAGTGTTCCTCTCCAAGGCCGCAGACCCCAAGCTGCGCACCGTGGTGGTCACCGCCATCGAACTGCTGTCCGGCATCCCCAGCGTAGTGTTCGGCCTTTTGGGTATGCAGGTGCTGGTGCCCGCCGTGGCCAAGACCTTCGGCAAGGCCTCCGGTGCCTGCCTGCTCAGCGCCATCGTGGTGCTTTCCATCATGATCTTACCCAGCATCGTGTCCGTGTCGGTGACGGCGCTCAACGCCGTGCCGCCGGAGTATGAGCAGGGCAGTCTGGCGCTGGGCGCTACCGACACCGAAACATGGTTCAAGATCAGCATCCCGGCGGCGAAAAGCGGCATTGCCGCAGGCGTTGTGCTGGGCATCGGCCGCGCCATCGGCGAGGCCATGGCCGTGATGATGGTGGCGGGCAACAGCCCCAATATGCCGGACAGCCTGTTCCGCAGCGTTACTTTGCTGACCACCGCCATTGCCAAGGAAATGAGTTACGCCGGCGGCTTGCAACGGCAGGCACTGTTCAGCATCGCGCTGGTGCTGTTCGTGTTCATCATGCTCATCAATGTTGTGCTGAATGTGGTACTGAAGGGAGGCAACCGCGATGAATAACGGCTTTTCGCCCTCCCGCCGGGCATGGAACCGGGTAATGACCGTGCTGGTCTGGGCAAGCGCAGTGCTGGTGATGGTGCTGGTGGCCGGGATCATCGGCATGGTGCTGGTGCGGGGCATCCCCCACATCAGCTGGGAATTCCTTTCCACCACCGCCAGTGTGCTGAAAAAGACGGACGGCATCCTGCCCGCCATCCTCAACACCTTGTATGTCATTGTGTTGACATTACTCATCGTATTGCCGCTGGGCGTGGGTGCGGCGGTCTACCTGACCGAATACGCCTCCAACCGGCGGCTCATCGAGGTCATCGAGTTCACCAACGAAACGCTGGCCGGTATCCCCAGCATCATCTACGGTCTGGTGGGTATGCTGGTGTTCAGTCAGGCACTGGGCTTCCAGACCTGTCTGCTGTCCGGCAGTCTGACGCTGGTGGTGATGAACCTGCCCACCATCATCCGCACCACGCAGGAATCCCTCAAAACCGTGCCGCAGGGCTACCGTGAGGGTGCCATGGGTCTGGGTGCGGGCAAGTGGCACATCATCCGCACCATCGTGCTGCCTTGCAGCATTGACGGCATCGTCACCGGCTGCATTCTGGCGGTGGGACGCATCGTGGGCGAAAGCGCCGCGCTGCTGTTCACCGCCGGTGCGGCAGAGGTGATCGCCAAGAGTGTATTCAAGGCCTACACCTCCAACGGCGCCACCCTGTCGGTGCTGCTGTATCTGCGCGCCTTTGAGGACGGCGACTTTGCCTCCGCATGGGGCATCGGCGCAGTGCTGCTGGTGCTGGTGCTGCTCATCAATCTGGCAGCACGTCTGGCGAAAACGAAACTGAAACAGAAGCAGTAAAAATAAAGAGGTACTCTATGGAAAACACGAATGTGCCGGTGATATCGGCAAAGGATCTGAACCTCTGGTACGGCGACTTCAAGGCGCTGAAGAGCATTTCGCTGGACGTGGGCGAGCGGGAGATCACCGCACTGATCGGCCCCTCCGGCTGCGGCAAGTCCACCTTTTTAAAGACCCTGAACCGCATGAACGACCTTGTGCCGGGCGTGCGCATCGAGGGGGATGTATGGCTGAAGGGCGAGGATATCTTTGCCCGCGAGATGGAGCTGACCGATCTGCGCCGCCGCGTGGGCATGGTGTTCCAGAAGGCAAACCCCTTCCCCATGAGCATCTACGACAACATCACCTACGGCCCCAAGCTGCACGGCGTGCGCAATAAGGCCGAGCTGGACGAGCTGGTGGAAACCTCTCTGCGGGGCGCAGCCCTGTGGGACGAGGTGAAGGATCGCCTGAAAAAGAGCGCCCTTGGCCTGTCCGGCGGGCAGCAGCAGCGTCTTTGCATCGCCCGGGCATTGGCGGTCAAGCCCGAGGTGCTGCTGATGGACGAGCCCACCAGCGCACTGGACCCCGGCTCTACCATGAAGGTGGAGGAGCTGATGAACGAGCTGAAAAAGAACTACACCGTGGTCATCGTCACCCACAATATGCAGCAGGCGGCCCGTATCAGCGACCGCACCGCCTTCTTCCTGCTGGGGGAGCTGGTGGAAGTTGGCCCCACGAACCAGATCTTCAGCACACCCCGGGACAAGCGCACCGAGGACTACATCTCCGGCCGGTTCGGTTAATGCAGGGAGGAACAAAGCAATGAGCATTCGCAAACAATACGACAGCGATCTGGAAGCCCTCAAGACCGCACTGGTGGAGATGGGGCAGAACGCCGCCGAGGCCGTGGAGAACGCGCTGGAAGCGCTGTGCACCGCCGACACCGCAGCCGCCCAGAAGATCGTGCAGGGGGATGACCGCATCAACAACATGGAGCGGGACATCGAGCACCGCTGCATGACCTTGCTGCTGCGCCAGCAGCCGGTGGCGGGCGATCTGCGCCACATTTCCACCGCCATGAAGGTGGTCACCGATATCGAGCGCATGGGCGACCACGCTTCAGATATCGCCGAGATCATCCCACATCTCGTCACCGTGCGTAAGGAGAGAGACCCCGCCGTCAGTCAGGCTATTGCCATGGGACGCAAGGCCTACCAGATGATCTTAGACGCCATGGCTGCCCTGACCGCCGAGGACGAGATCGCCGCCCGCCGCGTCATCGCCGCAGATGACGCTGTGGACTACGACTTCAACACCATCAAGCACACGCTGGCACAGGAGATCGCCGCCGACCCCGCCAAGGTGGACGCCGCGCTGGATCTGCTGATGGTCATCAAGTATCTGGAGCGCATCGGCGACCATGCCGTGAACGTAGCCGAATGGGTGCAGTTCGTGCGCACCGGGCGCTACAAGGACGAAAGTATGTTCTGATACTCACTCTGCCCTTTTGGGTGCGTGTTTTCCTTATTTTCTTCTGGAAAAGGCTGTCTGCCGTTTGGCGGGCAGCCTTTTTCTGTGGGAAAGCTCCCTCTACAACGAAAATTGACTAAAAAATTTTTATCTTTTCTGCAATGTTTGCGGCGGGTGATTCGTATTCAGGGTATAAGAGCCCGGAAGGGGCTCCGCAGTTATCGTGCGGCGGGTGGTCCGGCTTCCCCCAGTCCCCCGCCTGCCGCACCGTTACGGAGGACAGATACAATGATGGCAAAGCTTGAACGCTCCCCGCAGCAAGCCCGCATGGAGGCCGTGAGCCGCGATGCACTGGTGCAGGCGGCGCTGCAGGAGATCACCCAAAATTATCGTGAGGCCAGCCTTTCCAACGTGGCAAGGGCTTATGGTGTTTCGCTGGCGTATGTCAGCGAGTGCGTGCGCGCTCAGACCGGGCGCACCTACAAGGAGCTGCTGCAAAAGCACCGCATGGAGACCGCCGCGCGGCTGCTGCGCCGCAGCGATCTGAACATTCAGCAGATCATTGCACAGGTGGGATACGAGAACACCAGCTACTTCTACCGCCTGTTCCACGAGCGCTACGGCCTGAGCCCCCGGGAGTACCGGCTGGTGCGCACCGGCACGGCTCCTCGCCGCCCCACCGCATGAAGCCCTCTTTTGCTTTGCTGCCCCCGACCGTCGTGCTGCCGCCCCGCGCACGGCGGTCTGTTTTTGCCGCGAGATGGAGAAAATTCTGGTACTTTATGGAATATTGTGTTATACTAAAATAAATGCACCCCGCGCGGCAGGGCGCGGGCAAGAGAGGATGAGTGGATATGTTTCGCGGAGCGGTAAGAGCAGATATGGCACGGATTTTGGATATCTATGCCCATGCGCGGGAATTCATGGCGAAAAACGGCAACCCTACCCAGTGGGGGGACAATTACCCAAGCCCGGAGCTGCTGGAAGAGGATATCGACACCAACCGGCTGTTCGTGTACATGGTGAACGGCCGGATGCAGGCGGTGTTTGCCTTTGTCCTTGGCGAGGACCCCACTTACAAGGTCATTGAGGACGGACAGTGGCTCAACGACACTTTGCCCTACGGTACGCTGCACCGGCTGGCTTCGGCGGGCGAGAGCAAGGGCATCGGCAAAGCAGTGGTGGAGTGGTGTCTGGAGCACTGCGAGAGCCTGCGCGCCGACACCCACGCCGACAACAAGGTGATGCAGCACCTGCTGGAAAGCGAGGGCTTTACCCGCTGCGGCATCATCCATGTGGAGGACGGCACCCCGCGCATCGCCTACCAGCGGTTATCCCTGACCCAGAGCCAGCTGGGGTGAGCGGAAAAACAGTTTGATTTGGGAGATCGGAAACACCTGCGGGCGTTTCCGATCTCCTTTTTCATAGATGGAGCTGCCCTGCCGCGCCCTCTCCCGTGAAAATGCAATGCCGGAGCGTCCGCAGACGCTCCGGCATTGTGCTATTAAAAAAGAAATTTTCCGCTGAATATGCGCAAAGCGCACGCGGCGCGCATTTCTGATCCTCTCCCCCCCTTCTGTGCCTTGCCACCGGCGGCGAAGCAGTGTATAATAGCCTCAGAACGCTACAATGCCGGAAACCCCGGCAGATACAGGAGGAATTGCAGATGAATAAACCGGTACTGGTCGTCATGGCTGCCGGCATGGGCAGCCGTTACGGCGGCATGAAGCAGATCGACCCGGTGGGCCCCAACGGACAGGTCATTATGGACTATTCCCTCTACGACGCCCGCCGCGCCGGCTTTGAGACCGTGATCTTTGTCATCAAGCACGAGATCGAGGACGCCTTCAAGGCGGCCATCGGCGACCGCGTGGCCAAGGCGATGAAGGTGAAGTATGCCTTCCAGCAGCTGGAAGAGCTGCCCGCAGGCTTTGCCGTGCCGGAGGGACGTGTAAAGCCCTGGGGCACCTGCCATGCCGTGCTGGCTGCAAAGCCCCTGATTGACGGCCCCTTTGCGGTCATCAATGCGGACGACTACTACGGCCCGGAGGCGTTTCAGGTGATGTACGATTACCTGTCCACCCACGCCGATGATGATTTCTACCGCTACTGCATGGTCAGCTATCTGCTGAAGAACACCCTGTCCGAGAACGGCAGCGTGGCACGCGGCGTGTGCATCAAGAACGAGGACGGCACCCTGCAAAGCGTGACCGAGCGCACCCGCATTGAGCCCTGCGACGGCGGCGCACATTACACCGAGGACGGCGGCGAGAGCTGGGTGGACCTGCCCGGCGACACCCCTGTGAGCATGAACCTGTGGGGCTTCGGCAAAAGCTTTCTGGACGAGGCCGAGCAGCGCTTTGCGGGCTGGCTGACCGAGAATCTGCCGGTGAACCCCCTGAAGTGCGAGTATTTCCTGCCGCTGGTGGTGACCGAGCTGATCGAGGAGAACAAGGCAAAAATTCAGGTGCTGCGCAGCACGGATAAGTGGTTCGGCGTCACCTACCGGGAGGATAAGCCTTTGGTGGTGGAGGCCATTGCCCGCAAGACCGCCGAGGGCCAGTACCCCGAAAAACTGTGGGAGTGAGTGCCCGCAATAGCGGAAAATTATTTTAACCAGAACAAAGTCGGACAGCCCGCAGGCTGCCCGACTTTGTGTTTTTATGGGGTAGAACGTATTTACAAAAACCGTTCCAGCTGGATGCGGTTATCCTCTTCAAAATCCTGCAGCCGCTGGGCAAGGCGCTTTGCGCCCGGGGCGGCGTTGGGGTAGTCCTTGCAGCTTTTTACGCAGTCCACCACCCCCATGCCGCTGCCCTGCGTGAGCATCTCGGCCAGATTGCGGGTGGACTTGTCCGTAAGGGTCTTGAGCCCGATGCCCATTTTCGTGTTCAGCTTTGCCATGGTGCTCTGCCCCTGTGCGCTGCCGCCGCAGGCTTCTATGGCGGTGTGCGCCTCCTGATTCAGCTGGTGGTAGATGTTGCGCTGGCGCAGCAGTTCGGCCTTGAACTGCACATCGTTGGTCATGGGTAAAATCTGCTCCAGGGTGTTCTTGCCCATCTCGGTGTTCTGCACTACCGCCTCCAGCAGGTTGAGGTTATCGTTTTTCTGATTTTCCATACAAAAAAATCCCCCTTTGGCACCTAGTATGTGCCCGAAGGGGGATTTTATACGTTGTTTCTCAGCAGATCTTATTGCCGCCGGAGATCTGGATGCCGCGCAGCCGCTCATCGCAGATAGCGTACAGGCGCTGCCAGCAGTTGGCGGCGCTGTCCAGCTCGTCCAGCCCTGCCACTGCGACGCTCAGGGTAAAGGGCACCCGCTTCATCATCCCCATGGAGGTGATGCACTCGTGGGGCATTTCGGCGTAGATGTTCCGCATCTGCTCGGCCAGCTGGCCGCCGTCCAAGTCCAGACAGCCCACCACAAAGGTGGTGCCGGTCAGGCGGCAGACGATCTGACTGCCCGGGATATCGAAATACTTTTTCCACTGGTTTGCCACAAAGCAGATCAGCTGATCCATCACCGGCTGACCGTAGGTGTCCCGCAGCTGTGCGCCGTGATCCAGCGACACCAGCGCCACAGCGGCCTTGCGCCCCTGCTCTGCCCAGCGGTCCAGCTCGGCGGCGATCACGGTCTCAAGGTAGCGGCGGTTGTATACGCCGGAAAGAAAATCGTGGTTCAGGTCCTCGCGGCACAGTTCCCGCTCGCGGGCGCTCATGCGCTCCTCCGGCAGCAGGTTGCCTGCCAGCGGGGCAGACATGGTGATCCGCCACAGCTTGCCGTCTGCCCGCACCGTGCGGTGCAGCACGCAGCTTACCCGGCCGTTGCACAGGCTATAACTCACCTGCAGGCCTTCGTCCTGCCAGCCGGTGTCCTGTGGCAGCTCGTCCAGCAATACCGTTTCAAACGCAGCCTGTGCACCCTCGGCAAAGGTACGCAGATCCTGCTCTGTCCATTCTCTGTCCATCTGTAATTTCCCCATCATCAGTACGCGCCGCCGCTTCCGACGGGCGAAATTCCAATTTTCCCACAAATCCGGGAACTTACGGCTATTATACCATTGGAATACAGATTTTTCCAGCAAAACGCACAAATTTTTACGGCAGTTTTTACAATTCTGTCAAATTGCTAATTCTTTCACGTTTTGAACGTCTGCATTGCAGCGGCAGTACACGGCGCACTCGGCTTCGATCTGTGCGGCAAGGGTTTTGGAGTCAAAGCCGGCCTTTGCGCGCCATGCCCAGTTGCCGCCCAGCTTGCCCGGGGTGTTCAGGTGCGCTTCGGCGCCCAGACCCAGCCAGTCGTACATGGGAATGATGGCTCTGTCCGCCACCGAGCCCAGCGCTGCCCGCAGCAGCGCAGTGCGCGCGGCGGCAGTCTTGACGGCTGCCACCTCCTTGGCGGTGGGCTTGCAGGAGGTCAGGTGCAGATAGGCCGCAGCGGTGGCCTTTTCCTTTTCGGAAGCGCCGTTCTCCCACCAGTCGGTCAGGGTGGTGTTGTCGTGGGTGCCGGGGTAGACCACGCCGTTCTTGACATGGTTATGGGGCAGGTACTCGTTGTCCCCGCCGCCAAAGGCGAACTGCAGCACCTTCATGCCTGGGAAGGTGCTGTCGGCCAGCAGCTTACGCACGCTGGGGAACAGCTCGCCCAAGTCCTCGGCAATGATGGGCAGCTTGCCCAGTGCGGCTTCCAGTGCATCGAACAGCTCCATGCCGGGTCCGTTCTCCCACTTGCCGGTGCGGGCGGTGGTGCTGGTGGCCGGGATGGCCCAGTAGGTGTCGAAGCCGCGGAAGTGGTCGATGCGCAGCAGATCGTAGATGCCCAGTGCGTGGCGCACCCGCTGAATCCACCATGCATAGCCGGTCTTTTTGTGGTACGCCCAGTCGTACAGGGGATTGCCCCACAGCTGGCCGTCTGCGGAAAAGTAGTCCGGCGGGCAGCCCGCCACCCGGGCAAAGCGGCCGTCGGCGTCCAGCTCAAACAGCTTGCCGCCCACCCATGCATCCACCGAGTCCGCAGAGACGTAGATGGGGATATCGCCCAGGATCTGCACGCCCTTCTCGTTGGCGTAGGTCTTGACTGCCTGCCACTGGACGCTGAACTTGTACTGCACGAACTTCCAGAAGCCGATCTCCTCTTCGTTTGCAGCAGCAAAGGCAGCCAGCGCGGCCTTGTCGCGGCGGCGGTAGGGGGCGTCCCACTCCACCCAGTTCTTCATCTTGTTGGCTACCTTCAGCGCCATGTACAGGGCATAGTCCTCCAGCCAGTCCTCGTTGGCAAGGGTGAAGGCGTAGTAGTCGTCGGGGTAGTAGTAGGCACAGCCGTGCAGCCCGGCGCACTGGCTGCGCCATGCGGCGTAGGCCTTGCGCAGCACCGCAAAGCGGCTGACGTACAAGGTGCCGTAGTCCACCTCCAGCGGGTCTTTGCCCCAGCTTTCCGCCTTGAGGTCTGCGGCGGTCAGCAGACCTTCTTTTTCCAGTGTTTCCAAGTCCACAAAATAGGGGTTGCCAGCAAAGGCAGAGCAGCTCTGGTAGGGGCTGTCGCCGTAGCCGGTGGGGCTGAGCGGCAGCAGCTGCCAGATCGTTTGCCCTGCCGCAGACAGGAAATCCACAAATTGAAATGCCGCCTTGCCAAAGCAGCCGATCCCGTAAGGGCCGGGCAGACTGGATACCGGCATCAGAATACCACTTTCACGCATGATCCGTTACCTTCCTCGCTGTCAATTTTCGGGAATATTCGTTGTTTCCTATCATAACATAACTGTAAACTATTTTCCACAGGCAAAAATCGTGGTATACTGGTTTTTATGGGATACCCCCTCAGCTTCGCTGCGCTCAGCAGCTCCCCCAAGGGGGCGCCTTTGGCATGGTTGGAAAGTTTGTGGTTTGACCGGAAAGTTCCTGCCTGCTTTCAGCGTGCAAAGACGCTCCGCTGGGCCAGAGGTAGGGAGGGGTGTTCCGAGTCCCCCCTCCCTACCTCTGGACTCCACCCACCCCGCA